>JAEEGI010002869.1_pt1 | contig 41602 bp, 33 predicted proteins | sample 8958751 | NCBI WGS metagenome assembly JAEEGI01 (sample SAMN16246545, study PRJNA631951) | gut metagenome | biome: gut microbiome; feature: rumen; material: KS-attached | host: Bos | place: Iran: Karaj | collected 2018-10 | reverse complement strand
CGTCACTGCGTTCCTCAGGATGACACACGGGCGCGGGCAAGCGGCGTTCCACGATTCTTGCCTCCCTTGTGTAAAGGGAGGTGGCAGCCGTAAGGCTGACGGAGGGATTGTTATGCCGCTGCTGCGCTTACTGTGCGAGGAGAAGCGGGCGAGGCGGGCAAGCGGCGGTGTTTCCCGCGCCGTGTCATTCTGAGCGTATGCGAAGAATCTTATCAGATCCTTCGTCACTGCGTTCCTCAGGATGACACACGGGAGCGGGCAAGCGGCGGCGTTTCCGTTTTACTTGGCGGTGTGACCCTCCCGACAAAAACGCCGCCGCGAACAGAGCCGAGCCCGCTTCGACGAAAATCGCGAGAAAACCGACACGAACAGCGATCCGCGCACGCTATATTCCGCAGACGAAGTATCGTACAATACAGGTAATCAAGAACGCGCGCCGAACACGGCGCGAAGGGAGGACGGCATGACGAAACTTCGCATCCTGCTGGTGGACGACGACACGCGCTTCACCGATATGATGAAAGGCTATCTTTTGACGGAGGAACGCGTCGGCGAAGTCGATACGGCGGCGGACGGACGCGAGGCGCTGGAGCGTTTGAAGGACAGGCATTACGACCTGATGACGCTCGACCTGATCATGCCGGGCACGGACGGGCTGACGGTGCTGGAACAGCTTCCCGCGATCGCGGGCGCGGCGGCGCCGGCGGTGATCGTGATCTCCGCGCTGCGCAACGAGACGATGGTCCGCCGCTGCTGCACGCTCGGCGCACGGTACTTCATGGTAAAGCCGGTCGAGCCGGAAACGATCCTGAAGCGCGCGCTCGACACGCTCGAAAACGACCGGAAAGCCGGCGGCGTGATGAGCTTTCAGCAGGCGCCGAAGTCGTTCGACGAAAAGGTCACGGCGATCTTTCTTGTCGCCGGGATCCCCGCGCACATCAAGGGCTATCACTACCTGCGCGAGGGCATCCGCATGGTCTATGAGGACCAGAGCCTGATCAACCGCATCACCAAGGAGCTCTATCCCGGCATCGCGAAAAAGTTCAACACCTCCGCAAGCAAGGTGGAGCGCGCAATCCGACACTCGATCGAGGTCGCCTGGACGCGCGGCAAGATTGAAAACCTGAACGCGCTCTTCGGCTACAACATCTACGGCAAGAACGACAAGCCCACGAACGGCGAATTCATCGCGCTCGTCGCGGACAAGCTTTTGATGGAAGAACAGAGTAAAAAAGCGGGCTGACGCCCGCGCGGGCGGCGGTCAGTTTGAGCCGCAGAAGAATCTGAAAGAAAACGGGTCATCCGCCCGATTTCATACCCTTGCCGGGAGAAGCCCCGTCTCCTTGCAGGAATGCCCCAACCTCATAATCCGTGAAGGACCGTCGTTTGAAATACCGAAAGGGATCAAGCGGCGGTTCTTCACGTCGGTCAAAAAAGCCTCCCCTGTGCAAAGGGGACCTCTTTTCAGTCCTCGATGTATTCCGTCACGTCCCCGGTGCGGCTGATGAAAAAAGTTTTGCGTTCGGGGCAAAAATCATGAATTGTTCACATTCCGTTTACGGTTCGGTGACATTGTTCCTTTATAATCAAGCCACATGATAAACAAGGAGGTGTATCCGAATGAAGCGGTCGGCAATCGTCACGGCAGGAATGCTCGGATTCATGCTGCTGCTCGGCTGCGCGCCGACGAATACCGTCGCGCCCGCAGCGGATACCGAAAAGATCCAGATCATCGGACAGCTTGAGACCCCTGCGCCGACCGCGACGCAGAAAGCCGCCGTTCCGGAGACGGCGGACGCCGTTCTGACCCCGGAACCGGTCGTTGTCAACGAGCTGCCGACGCAGGAACCCACCGCGGTCCCGACCGAAGCGCCGACCGAGGCGCCGACGGCGGAGCCCACCGCAGCGCCGACGTCCGAGCCCACCGCAACGCCGGAGCCGGACCGCACGAAGGCGGAGCAGTTCTGCGACGTCGCGAAATCGTATCTGGACACCGAATACCGCCGCGGCGGCACGGAGCCGGAGAGCGGCTTTGATCCGGGCGGATTCGTGTATTTTTGTCTGAACAAGGTCGGCGTCAAGGTCCGGCACAAGACGAGCAAGGGCTATTCCGAATACGAGAGCTGGCAGCGCGTGGATTCGATGGACGACCTTGAGCCGGGCGATCTCTGCTTCTTTATGACGCCCGGCAACGAGAACGTGAACTGCGTCTGCATCTACCTCGGCGGCGGACAGATCATCTATCCGTCCTCGGGCGAGGGCAGGGTCATCACGAACAAGATCACGAGCAGCTACTGGACGGAAGCGTTCGTGTTCGCAAGGAGGGTATTCTGATGGAACGGATCATCGACCGGAAAACCTGGGCGCGCAACGCGCACGACGCGCTGTTTGCGCGGCTCGAAGTCCCCTTTTACAGTCTGACGTGGCGGCAGGACGTCACGGAAGCCGTGCGGTTTGCGAAGCGGCGCGGCGTTTCGTTCTATGCCGTCATGATCTGGTGCACGATGAACGCGATCAACGGCGTCGAGGCGTTCCGGTACGAGCTGCGCGGCGGCGACGTGGTTCTTCTGGATCATCGCGATCCGTCCTATACCTATCCGTGGAACGACGAGCTGTTCGGCATCTGCGGGATCCCGTGGATCGACGGCGAGGACCCCGTTTCGTTTGCGGCGCGGATGAAAGCGGCGGAGGAAGCGAACACATCGCCCATCCCGACCGCAGAAGCGGACGAAGCCGGGCACGACGTATACATTTCGTCGCTGCCGTGGATCGACTACACGCACATTGCGCAGGAGTTCCCGCTGGACAATACGGACAGCACGCCCCGCATCCTATGGGGACGCTTCACATCGGATGAGCAGGGCAGAAAAACGCTTTCCTACACCGTGCAGGTCAACCACCGTCTGATCGACGGCGTTCACCTCCGCCGGCTTTCGGAGGGTCTCGACGGGGCAATACACGCATTGGAGGCGCTTTGATGGAACAGAACAAACACATCGACTGGAAAAAACTGCTCGGAAAGGGCGCGTTCGCCGTCAGCTGCATCGTGATCTCCGCGCTGCTTCTGGGCGCTGCCGTTTACGTCACGCTCCGCGTGCGCCGCGGCTGCCGCGGCAGCGGATACGTTTCGGAAGCCACGCCGACGCCGGAGCCCACGCCGCTGCCCGACCGGCTCTATTCCGCGGACAAAAACCCGCCCTATGCCCCGCCGCTGGAGCAGCTCGGGATCTCGCAGGGACACCTGGACGAATATTCGGAGCTGCTGTCCGACGCGACGCGCTGGATCGATCTGACGCCGGAGGGCGCAAAGGGCTTTACGGTGATCCGCAGCATCGACCTCGGCTGCTCGTACGTCGCGGAAAACGGGAATTACTACCGGCTCGGCGAGGGCGAGGACGGCAAGGGCGTCGTCGACGTGCTCCTGACCGATCTGGACCTCGACGACGAACCGGACCTTCTGTATACCTATCATTTCGGCGCGAACGACGATACGTATTCAAAGGTCGGCTGGTTCCGCTTTACGACGCATACGTCGGTGCTGTCCGGCTTCTCGCAGAAGAACGGGTTTTTGTCGCTCCTTGAGGAGGACGGCAACTACATCCTGTACCGCGCCGTGCGCGACGCGAATCTGGACACCGGCACGTTCGGGCTGACGCTGATCGAACGGCTCGGCGAGATCACCGAATCGCTGGACAAGATCGAGCTCGTCATGGATCCGGCGCCCGGAACGGAGCTGTCCGGAACCGATTGAGCGCGCGTCCTCCGCAGGACGAAAAAAAGCTGTTCCGAAACACGGATGTGTTTCCGAACAGCGTAAATATGCTGTTTAGACCATTGCGGGATGCTGAGAAACGGTCGTCCGTTTCCCGGCGTCCCTTTTTTACGGCTCCGATCCGTCCGCCGGATCCGGTTCGGGCTCCGGTGTGGACAGGAAATGGTACGGATTTCTCGGGTCGGGATCGGTCGGGTCCCAGCCGTAGCCGTTCTTGTCGGTGTACGGCTCCTCCCAGATGACCGCCGGCGGCTTTTCGGGCGTCGGGCCCTTGTCCTTCACGACCTTCACGGTGACCCTGCCGGTCTCCGAAAACTCATAGATCCATTTCGCGTCCGCGACCGTGAGCCGCACGCAGCCGTCCGACGCGACCGTGCCGAGCTTTTCGTACTTGTGCATGCTGCACATGCGGTGCGCCTTTTCCTGATCGCGTCCGGCTTCGTAATTGATCGGCACCGAATGGAACAGATGATGCGTCTTGAACCGGCTTGCCCAGAAGCCGTAGCAGTGCGATTCCTCGGTCGTGCCGAGCATCTTGTATTGGTAGCGGTCGGTGATCCGATAGGTCCCGACAGGCGTCTCGTGCTTCTGTCTGCCGGTCGAACAGATCATGACGCGCAGCTCCTTCCAGTCGCCGTTTTCGCCCTCGTAGCCCACGACGCACTGCGAGCCGAGGTACACGACCAGGAGCTTCTCGCCGTCGGATTTCGGCGGGTCTGTCGGGGTATAGGCGGGCACGATCAGGTTCTCCGAAACGGGGCTTTCGCCGGGCGCGACCGTGCCGTTCTCGTCGCACGGATAGAAGCCCGGCTCCGTTTCGCCGACCGTGCCGTAAGCAAAGTACGCGCCGTCGGAGTTGCGCCGCACGATCCCGGTAAAGCTTGAGCCGGTGTAACCGTTTCGCACGCGCATGCCGTCCGGCAGCATCTGCGGCGCAAACGGCGCCGGCGTCGGGGTCGGCTCCGGCGTTTCGGTGGGCTCCGGCGTGGGTTCGGGCGTCGGCGCGGGCGTCGGGGTCGGGACCTCGGTCGGCGCAAGCGTTACCAGCGCGATCGCTTCTGTGATTTCGGGCGCTTCGCTTGCCGCGGCGATCGGCGTCTCATCCGTTCGCCCGGCGCATCCGAGCACGAACAGCGCCGCAAGCAGAAGCAAAAGGATCCGTTTCATCGTTTTAATTCTTATAGAAGAGGCGGTTGGTCTTGCGCATCGGCTCGCAGGTCAGGTTGATGCCGAGCCGGCGGTAGACCTCGAGGTCGACGCGCGAAAGCATCACGGTCGAATGCGCTTCGAGCCCCTTGAGGCTTCCGAGCGCCTTCATGGCGCGGTCGGCGGTCGGGTTCATCGTTGCGCAGATACTGAGCGCGTACAGAAGCTCGTCGCTGTGCAGGCGCGGGTTTTCGCTGCCGAAATGGTTGATCTTCAGCTGACGGATCGGTTCGATCACGATCGGCGCGATCAGGTCGATGTCGGGCTGGATGCCGGCAAGCGCCTTCATCGCGTTCATCAGCGCGCCCGCCGCGGCGCCCATCATGGTACCGTTCTTGCCGGTGACCATCTTTCCGTCGGGAAGCTCGATCGCCATCGCTGCGCCGCCGGTCTCCTTATCCCTCTGCAGCGCCGCCGCCACGACCGGACGGTCCGCGACCGTCACGCCCGCGCGGGACATGATGAACTCCGCCTTGTCGATCTGATCGCGGTCGATCAGTCCGCGCTTGAACGCGCACGCTGCCTGGTAATAGCGGCGGATGATCTCCTGGCAGGCGGCCTTTCGCACCGCTTCGTCGTCGGTGATGCAGAAGCCGACCATATTGACGCCCATGTCCGTCGGAGAATGGTAGGGGGATGTGCCGTAGATGTGCTCGAACATCGTGTTCAGCACCGGGAAGGATTCCACGTCGCGGTTGTAGTTCGTCGTGGTCTTGCCGTACGCCTCCAGATGGAACGGGTCGATGAGGTTCACGTCGTCGAGATCGGTCGTCGCCGCTTCATAGGCGAGGTTGACCGGGTGCGAGACCGGCAGGTTCCAGATCGGGAAGGTCTCGAACTTCGCGTAGCCCGCGCGCACGCCGCGCGCATACTCCTGATAGACCTGCGAAAGGCACACGGCAAGCTTGCCGCTGCCCGGACCCGGGGCGGTGACGACGACCAGCGGCCGCGTCGTTTCCACGAACTGGTTTTTGCCGAAGCCTTCGGGGCTCAGGATCAGACCGGGGTTTTGCGGATAGCCCGCGATCGGATAATGCAGGTAGACCTTGACGCCGAGCCTTTTGAGCTTGTCCGCAAACGCGTCGACCGCCGGCTGTCCCGCATACCGCGTGATGACCACGCCGGACACGAGCAGACCCTTTCTTTGGAACGCGTCGGTGAGCCGCAGCACCTCGCGGTCGTACGCGATGTCGAGGTCGTTGCGGACCTTGTTGTGCTCGATGTCGCCCGCGTGGATCGCAATGATGATCTCGGCGGAATCCTTCAGCGTTTCCAGCATGCGGATCTTGCTGTCCGGCTCGAAGCCCGGCAGCACGCGCGCCGCGTGGTAGTCGTCGAACAGCTTGCCGCCGAACTCCAGATACAGCTTGTCCCCGAACGACGAAATGCGCTCCAGGATCTTCTGCGACTGCATCGAGATATACTTTTCGTTGTCAAATCCGATCTTTGTCATAATCCTTCCCCTTACGCTTTATGATTCAAACGGATCCCAGCCTGTCGCCCGCATCTTTGCGGACAGGATCCGGTATACGCTTTCATTGAGACGGTCTTCCCCGATCGTCCCGTCTCCGACCGCGGCATAGAGCCCCTTTAAGATCTCCCGCTGATAGGAATGGTTCGCCCCGCACAGGATCAGGTCCCCGCCCGCAAGAATGAACTGCACCGCGCCGTTCGAGAGCGAGGTCTGTCTCCGCAGCCCTTCCATGCGGAAGTCGTCGCTCATGACGATGCCGGAAAAGCCCAGCTCCCCGCGCAGAATCTCCGTGATGAAGATCTCCGACTGGCTTGCGATGTGCGCGCTGTCGATCTTCGGATACAGGATGTGCGCGACCAGCACGCCGTCCGCCGCGCCGACCGTCGCCGCAAACGGCAGAAGCTCGTAGTCCGAAAGCGATCCGAACGATTTGTCCACGACCGGCGTGATCTGGTGCGAATCGCCGTCCGTCGCGCCGTGCCCCGGAAAATGCTTGATGATCGAAAGGCATCCGCCGTCGTGCAGTCCCTCGATGCAGGCAAACCCGATCCGCGCCGCAACGTCCGCGTCGGACGAGATGATCCGGTTCCCCAAAAACGTTTCGCCCGGTCGCTTCGCCACGTCCATGCACGGCGCAAGGTCCACGTTGATCCCGGCGTCTATCAGCCCTTCCGCGATCATACAAAACTGCTCGCGCGCCTGCGTTTCGCTGTCGTTTTTGCCGAGCGTCTGCGCGCTTTTGAGCGTCTTTTTCCAGCGGAACCGCGTGACGCGTCCGCCCTCGACGTCAAGCCCGATGAACAGCGGGATCCCGCTTTCGTTCGCGTCCCTGACGCTGCCGGTGAGCTTCCGGCACTGATCGAAGCCGCCGTCGGCGTTCGTCCGCACGATGTTCTGACCGTACAGCATCACGCTGCCGATCCGGTATTCCTGCAGGATCTTTTTGAAGTCCGTGCCGATCTCCCGCGTGCCGGAAAACCCGAACATGCAGAGCTGCCCGATCTTATCCTCGACGCTCATCTCCCCGATGTACGCCCGAAGCCTTTCTTCAGGCGAGCGCGTCGGCTCCGGCGTCGGCGCTTCGGTCGGGACTGCGACAGGCTCTGCGGTCGGTTCCGGCGTGTCCGTCCCCTGCGCCGCGGCTGTTTCCGCGGGCGCCGGCGTTTCCGTCACAGGGCTTACATACCCGATCGGCGCGTCCGGCTCCGCCGCGCAGCCAAGCAAAACGATCGCGATCAGCATGAGACACCAAAACTTCTTCATGATATCATTATAGCATAGCCGGTCCGCTTTTACCAGTAAAAGTTCGGCGAAAACGGTCTCCATACGCGCTTTTTACATTCCCGCGCGCCGGCGCGTACGCGGCGCGTCCGTTTCCCCTGCGGTCTTGTGCTCATTTTTCCGGTTTTCCACATACACGCCCCCGGAAAAACCCCTATAAATACGAGGATTGTGGATAACTTTGTGGATAAGGTGGAAAAGGAGCGTGGATAATGTGACCAAACTGTGAACAGGTCATTTCCCGCCGATCACGCGGTTCAGATCGTGCGAGCGCGCCGCGACCGGAAACAGTTCGCGGATCTTTTTCAGCGCCGCTTCCCGCTCTTCGTCCGTCATCGGGCGGCCGCTTGCCGGTCCCGGCTCCGCTGCGCCGTGCGGTTCACGCGGGCTTTGTTCCTCCGGACGCCGCCCGGCGCCGCTGCTTTTCGGTTCCAGCCGCGCCGGATACGCGTAAACGTCGTAATACACGCCGTAGCCGTCGCGCCGCTCCACCGCGAAGCCCTTTTCGATCAGCTCCGAAAGGATCGCCTTCGCTTCGCTTTCCGACAGCTTCAGAGAGCGCGCGACCTCCTTCAGCCGGAACTGCCACGTCTCCGCCCGGTCCAAAAACGCCGTCAGCATCCCGAGCGCCGGCAGCGACAAAAGGCTGTTGCGGATCACGCGGGAATCCATCGCCGAAAAGTAATGATATGTATTCTTGAAGATCGCCATTTCTTTTTCCTCCCGATGCAGACAGTATGACACAAAAACTTCGCACAAAATTCCAGGAATTCCGACATAATTTCAGCCGCCCTCCCGCGGGACTTTCTTCCTATATACCAAAAAAAGATAGAGGAAAAAGACAGAGAAGAAAGAGAACGGAAAAACAGTCCGGATCCTCTATAGAGAAGAAAAAGAGTAATTATCCTCTATAATTATAAAAGAGTAATTATCCTCTATAATTATAAAAGAGTAGTTATCCTCTATAATTATAAAAGAGTAGTTATCCTCTATAATTACATAGAGTAGTTATCCTCTATAATTACATAGAGTAGTTATCCAGAGTAGTTATCCTCTATAATTATAGTTATCCTCTATACGGAAAAAAGAAACGACCGGTCTTTTGTACAGAGAAAAAAGAGCGTATCCGATCCGGAAACACGGGAACCGGCTTTTTTCCCTTGACAGGCGGCGGCTTCGACCGTTACAATCAAGAGAGAAATACGAACGGGAGGCACGGTATGGAACGGTTTTCGGATCTGTTGAAGGGCAAGCTGGCGTTCGGGTGCATGCGCATGCAGCTCGACGCAAACGGCGAGGTCGATCTTGACAACTTCCGCGCAATGGTGGACTGCTACCTTGCGGCGGGCTTCAACTATTTCGACACGGCGCACGTCTATTACGACGGCAAGAGCGAGATCGCTTTAAGAGAAGGGCTCACGAGCCGCTACCCGCGCGAAAGCTATGTGCTCACGAACAAGCTGACTTCGAGCTGCTTTGAGAAGGAAGAGGATATTCTGCCGCTGTTTGAAACGCAGCTTTCCGCCTGCGGCGTCGAATACTTCGATTTCTATCTGATCCATTCGGTGCTCGAAGGGAACTATCAGAAGTACACGGACTGCAACGCGTTCGGGATCGTGCAGGAGTTGAAAAAACAGGGGAAGGTCAGGCACGTCGGCATGTCGTTCCACGATTCGCCGGAGTTTCTGGACCGCGTGCTCACGGAGCATCCCGAGATCGAGGTCGTGCAGATCCAGTACAATTATCTGGACCTTGACGACAAAAACGTACAGTCGCAGGGCTGCATGGACGTGCTGAAAAAGCACGGCAAGCCGGCGCTCGTCATGGAGCCGATCAAGGGCGGCGGTCTGGTGTTTCTGCCGGACGCGGCGCTCGAAGTGCTTGCCGCGGCGGACGAGGGCTCGCCTGCCGAGATCGCGCTGCGGTTCGTTGCGGAGCAGGAGCAGGTCGTGATGATCCTGTCCGGCATGAACAACGTGGAGCAGATGAAAGAGAACGTCGCGTTCATGCAGGACCCGAAGCCGCTGTCCGAAAAGGCGCATCAGGCGATCGCCGAGGTGCGGCGCATGATCCGCGCGCTGAAGCTGGTCGAATGCACCGGCTGCCGCTACTGCACCGACGGCTGCCCGATGCAGATCAACATTCCCGGCGTGTTCCGCTGCGTGAACGACCGGATCAAGTTCCCGAACCGTCCCGGCAGTCATTACGGCTGGGTCACGTCGAAGGGCGGCAAGGCGTCCGACTGCATCGAATGCGGTCAGTGCGAGGATATCTGCCCGCAGCATCTTCCGATCCGGGAACTGTTGAAAAAAGCGGCGGAACAGTTTGAATGACCGGAAAAGCCCTGCTTTGCGGGGCTTTGTCCATTGAAAAACAAAGGGGAAAGGATCATGAAGCGGATCCAGAACGTCAACCGGCGGAAATGTATTCTGACGCTGCTGTTTTCGGCGGCGGTCGTGATCTGCGTGTGCGTCGGCGTGGTCATGAATCTCACGACGCTGCACGATGAAAACTTCGACCACATGGGGATCGAAACGTTCTGCATGTTCACCGTCAATTCCAATATCTTTATGGGCATTGCGATGTTCCTGACGCTGCCGTACACGGTCGACGGACTCCGGAACGGCTATTTCCGGCTGCCGGACTGGCTCGTGTACCTGCTGTTCGTCGCGACGACCGCGCTTTCGCTGACGTTTCTCGTTTCGCTCTTCATCCTTGCGCCGGTCAAGGGCTTCGTGCTGATCTTCACCGGATCGCGTTTCTTCCTGCACGGGCTGTGCCCGATCCTTGCGATCATTGTGTTCTGCTTCGTTCTGAAGGACACGCATCTGCGCTTTGCTTCGACGTTCCTTTCGCTGATCCCGGTGTTCATCTATGCCTGCATCTATTACACGCTGGTGGCGGTCCTGGAAGAATGGCCTGACTTTTACGGATTTCTGACCCGCATTCCCGCGTGGATCTCGCTTGCGGGGTTTCTGCCCATTACCTTCGGCATCGCGACGGGGCTGCGCCTCCTGCACAACCTGTCGTGCAAACGCTACCGCAAGAAGGCGCGCGCGCACTACCTCTCCGCGTTCGAGGCGAAGGACACGCGCGAGATGATCATCCACATGGCGGCGCGCAACAGCAAGAAGGACACGACCGGCAACATCGTGATCCCCTATCAGGTGCTCAAAATGCTGCTTTCGAGCACCGAGCACGAGGACACCTTCGAGGAATACTGCATCCTCTACATGAAGGAGTGCTTGAAGCACGAGATCTGCCAGGAGTGAGGCGGCTTTGCGCCTGCGGCGCAGCCGCAGTGATATCCGCGCTGCGCGCGGGTGATATATTGCTTCGCAATGTGATATCCGCTTCGCGGGTGATATATGCCCTGCGGGCATGTTCAGGAAGATTCTCCCTCGGAGAATCTTCTGATTTTTCCCACCTCATCCGTCTCGCTTCGCGATCCACCTTCCCCTCGGAGGGGAAGGCTTTTGGTTCGTGATATCAGAGGCTTCCCCTTGAGGGGAAGCTCCGCCGAAGGCGGTGATGAGGTGTCAACCCGAGCGTCAGCGGATCGGAAAGACCCCGGCGCCCCACGCTCGTGTGTCATCCTGAGGAACGCAGTGACGAAGGATCTGATAAGATTCTTCGCTTACGCTCAGAATGACACGGATCGCCGCGCGGCGGCATTACACCTTCGGTGCGCGGATCCATGCATTGCGCTTTGCGCGGGAACGTCGACCCTCCCTTGTGTAAAGGGAGGTGCCGAGGAACGAGGCGGAGGGATTGTCAAGGAATTGCGCCTTGCGGCGCGTGTTTTCTGCTTGCAATCGGGCGCGGGAGGGAGTATACTGAAACTAAGATGGGGCGGTATGGGAACACGCCGCCCTGCAAAGATTATTTTGAAAAGGAGAAAACGATATGAATCTCGAACATCTCGGCATCATCCATCCCAAAGCGGTCTACCGCAACCTGACGGTACCGGAGCTCTATGAGCACGCGCTGGAGCGCAAAGAGGGCGTGATCATGGACAACGGCGCGCTGCTCGTCAAGACCGGCAAGTACACCGGCCGCAGCGCACAGGACAAGTTCATCGTCGATTCCGAGGGCGTCCACGACCTGATCGCGTGGGGCAAGGTCAACGTGCCCGTCAAGCGCGAAAAGTTCGACGCCATCAAGTCCAAGATGGTCGCCTACCTGCAGGGACGCGACGTGTTCGTGTTCGACGGCTTTGCCGGCGCGGACAAGAAGTACGCAAAGAAATTCCGCGTGATCTGCGAGCTTGCAAGCGAGGCGCTGTTCATCCGCGACCTGCTCGTCCGTCCGACTGAGGAAGAATTGGCTTCCTTCGGCGAGCCGGATTACACGCTGATCGCCTGCCCGGGCTTCAAGTGCAGCCCCGAGATCGACGGCACGCGTTCCGAAGCCGCGATCATGATCGACTATGAAGCGCACATGATCCTCGTTGCGGGCAGTCAGTACGCGGGCGAGATCAAAAAGTCCGTCTTCTCCACCATGAACTTCGTGCTGCCGCTCGAAGGCACGCTGCCGATGCACTGCTCGGCGAACATGGATCCCGAAACCAAGGAGACCGCGGTCTTCTTCGGTCTTTCCGGCACCGGCAAGACGACGCTGTCCGCCGACCCGAACCGCATGCTGATCGGCGACGACGAGCACGGCTGGGACGAGGAGGGCATCTTCAACATCGAGGGCGGCTGCTACGCAAAGTGCATCGACCTCGTCGAGGAGGAGCAGCCGGAGATCTACCGCGCGATCCGCTTCGGCGCGCTGGTCGAGAACGTCGTCGTGAACGACAAACGCCAGCCGGACTACTCCGATCCGAGCCTTGCGATCAACAGCCGCGTGGGCTATCCGGTCGAGTACATTCCGAACGCCGCGATCCCGGGCGTCGGCGGCATTCCGAAGGTCGTCATCTTCCTGACCTGCGACTCGTTCGGCGTGCTCCCGCCCATCTCCCTGCTCAGTAAGGAAGCTGCGATGTATCAGTTCGTCACCGGCTTCACCTCCAAGGTCGCCGGCACCGAGATCGGCATCAACGAGCCGGTCCCGACGTTCTCCACGCTGTTCGGCGAGCCGTTCATGCCGCTGCGCGCTTCCGTCTACGCGGGCATGCTCGGCGAACGCATCGAAAAGTACAACACGAAGGTCTACCTTGTAAACACCGGCTGGGTCTCCGGTCCCGCGGTCAATCCGGACGGCACCAAGAACCCGCGCATGAAGCTGCGCTACACCCGCGCGATGATCACCGCCGCGCTGAACGACGCGTATGCGAAGGAGAACGTCCCGTTCACGCACAACGACGTGTTCAACCTCGACGTGCCGGCGTTCGTGCCCGGCGCGGACGTGCCCGAAGAGATCATGAACCCCAGAAATCTCTGGGCGGACAAGGAAGCCTACGACGCGCAGGCGAAGAAGCTTGCCGGCATGTTCCACGACAACTTCGAGAAGAAGTATCCCGACATGCCCGAAGCGATCAAGAACGCCGGTCCGAAAGCATAACACGATCTTCCCAGGGGCGGGAGCCGGACGGCTCCCGCCTTTTTTACGCCGTTTTTGTTTCCATTGGATACAAAAACCGCTTGCTTTTTTTGCGGTTTGCGTTTACTATGATATATATAGAGAGAAACGATACGGCGCATGCCGCGCACGGGGCCGAAAACCGGCCGGAGGAAATCTGCTTTGATATTCGGGAAACACATCAACAAGTATTATCTGAAATACGCGCCGCAGCTGCTGCTCGGCGCTGTTGCGCTGATCCTGGTCGACTATGTACAGCTGATCATCCCGGAGCTTTACCGCATGCTGATCAACGGTCTGAACGAAGGTCAGGTGCTGTACAAGGGCAGCATGACGCCGTTCGATACGGCGTTTCTTCTCGACCGCATCTGTCTGCCGATCATCTATGTGGTCGTCGTGATGGTCATCGGGCGGTTCCTCTGGCGCGTGTGCTTTTTCGGCTCGGCAATCCGCGTCGAGACCGACATCCGCATCAAGATGTTCGACCACTGCAAGGACCTTCCGCGCGAATACTATCAGGTCAACAAGGTCGGCAATCTGATGAGCCTGTTCACCAACGACCTCGACACGATCCAGGAATGCTTCGGCGACGGGCTTCTGATGTTTTTCGACGCCGTGTTTCTGGGCGTGCTCGCCTTTATCAAGATGTGGCGCATGGACATTCGTCTGACGCTTCTGACGCTGATCCCGCTCGGGCTGATCCTTTTGATCGGCGTGTTCATGGGCAAGGCGATGATGAAGAAATGGGAGGTCCGCCAGCGCGCGTTCTCGAACCTGTCCGATTTTTCGCAGGAGAGCTTTTCCGGCTACGCGGTCGTCAAGGCGTTTGTGAAGGAGCTGCACGAGCTCATGTCGTTCCGGAAGCTCAACGTGGAGAACGAGGACACGAACGTCGATTACACGCGCATTTCGACGCTGATGCACGTCTTTATCGTGCTGCTCGTCGAAACGGTCATCTGCGTCATCCTCGGCTACGGCGGCTATCTTGTCCATGAAAAGGCGTTTAACGCCGGTCAGCTCGTCGAATACATCGCCTATTTCCAGTCGGTCGTGTGGCCGGTCATGGCGGTGTCGATGCTGATCGAAAAGAGCGCGCGCGGCAAGGCGTCGATGAAGCGCGTCTCGGAGCTTCTGGAGGCGGAGATCACGGTGCGCGACGCGCCGGGCGTGAAGGACCTTACCGGCGTCAAGGGCGGGATCGCGTTCAAAAACCTCAGCTTCCGCTATCCGGACGGCGAGTTCAACGCGCTTGAAAACGTGACGTTCACGATCGAGCCCGGCGAAAGCGTCGGACTCATCGGCAAGACCGGCGCGGGCAAGACCACGATCGTCGATCTGATCCTCAGGACCTACAACGTGCCGAAGGGGACGCTGTTTGTCGACGGGCAGGACGTGACCGACGTTTCGATCCGCTCGGTGCGCGACGCATGCGCGTACGTTCCGCAGGACAACTTCCTGTTCTCCGACACGATCGCGAACAACATCAATTTTGCGTATGACGAGCTGAACGAGGAGGCGGTCGAAAACGCCGCGATGCTTTCCGACGTGCATGACAACATCGCCGAATTCCGCGACGGCTACCGCACGATCCTCGGCGAGCGCGGCGTGACGGTCTCCGGCGGACAGAAGCAGCGCATCTCGATCGCGCGCGCGCTGATGAAAGACGCGCCGATCCTGATCCTCGACGACTCCGTTTCTGCGGTCGATACCGACACCGAAAAGATCATTCTGAAAAACCTGCGCGAAAGCCGCAGGGGCAAGACGACGATTCTGATCGCGCACCGCATTTCGACGGTCCGCGGGCTCGACAAGCTGATCTTTGTCGAAGACGGCAGGGTCATCGCCGTCGGCAGCCATGACGAACTCGTTGAGACCTGTCCCGCGTACGCGCGCATGGTCGAGCTGCAGCGGCTGGAAGAAGCCGCAAACGCGTGAGGAGGTGACGGACATGCACGAATATTATCCTCTGCTCCTTGCGGGCGGCATCATCGGGCTGATCTCCGTGATCCTCATCGTCGCGTACGCCATGATCAAGGACAAAAAACAGGCGATCGGCTTTGACCGGCACATGAAGGACAGCGAGATCATCAAACGCCTCATGCGCTATGCAAAGCCGTATGCCGGAAAATTCATTTTTGTCGGCTTTATCGTGCTCATCGGCATCGCCTACGACGTCGTTTCCCCGCTGCTGATCGGCAAGATCACAGGGCTGATCCGCGCGGACTTTGCGCTGAAGGAGCTCTTCGTGCTCGTTGCGGTGTATGCGGGCATTCTGATCGTGTCGATGACATGCACCTATGTGCAGGCGATCGTTCTGCAGAAGGTCGGGCAGCGGATCATCTCCGTCATGCGCGAGGACCTGTTTACGCACATCGAGTCGCTTTCGCATGAGCAGATGAACGCCATGCCGGTCGGCAAGCTCGTCACCCGCGTCACGAACGACACGAACGCGATCTCGCTGATGTTCACGTCGCTGCTCGTCAACCTCGTCAAAAACATGTTCGTGATCGTCGGCGTGTTCGCCGCCATGATCGCCTTAAACTACGAGCTGACGCTGATGGTTCTGTGCTTCGTGCCGTTCATCGTGCTGTTTACGGTCATCTTCCGGAAGTTTGCGCGCCGCGCCTACCGCCGCGTCAAGGACCGCACGACGGACATCAATACCTATCTTTCGGAAAACCTGTCCGGCATCAAGATCACGCAGATCTTTAACCGCGAAAGCGAGAAGCTGCGCGACTTTACGGACAAGAGCACGGGGCTCGGAAAGGCGAAGCGCGAGCAGATCCTGGTGTTCGGCATCTTCCGCCCGCTCGTGTACATGCTCTATATCAGCTCCGTGCTGTGCCTGTTCTTCCTCGGCGGCAAGGGCTATCTCGACGGCGCGGTGTTCCTCGGACAGACGCTGGAGGTCAGTACGATCGTCAGCTTCTATATGTACATCAACAAGTTCTACAACCCGATCCAGAACCTTGCCGAGCAGTTCAACTGGCTGCAGTCCGCGTTCGCAAGCGCCGAAAAGGTCTTTACGATCATGGATATCGAGCCGAAGCTCACCGACGCGCCGGACGCGATCGAGCTTACCGACGTGCGCGGCGAGATCGAGTTCAGGCACGTCTGGTTCAGCTACATCCCGGACGAATGGGTGCTGAAGGACGTCTCCTTCCATGTGAATCCGAACGACACCGTGGCGTTCGTCGGCGCGACCGGTTCCGGCAAAACGACGATCCTTTCGCTGATCTGCCGCAACTACGAGTTCCAGAAGGGCGAGATCCTGATCGACGGCATCGACATCCGCAGGATCAAAACGGCTTCGCTGCGCAGACACTTCGGGCAGATGCTGCAGGACGTGTTCCTGTTCTCGGGCACGATCCGCAGCAACATCCTTTTGGGGCTCGAGGGCGTCGACGACGAACGGATCATGGAGGCGTGCCGCTACGTCAACGCGGATCACTTCATCAACCGGCTCGAAGGCGGGCTTGACGAGGTCGTACGCGAGCGCGGCAACAACTTCTCGGCGGGACAGCGGCAGCTTCTGAGCTTTGCGCGCACCATCATCCACAAGCCCGCAGTCATGATCCTCGACGAGGCGACCGCGAACATCGACACCGAAACCGAGGTGCTGATCCAGGATTCGCTCGAAAAGATGATGAACATCGGCACCATGCTGATCGTTGCGCACCGGCTTTCGACGATCCAGCACGCGGACAACATCATCGTGCTCAGCAAGGGCGAGATCGTCGAACAGGGCGACCACCAGAGCCTTTTGGAGCAGAAGGGCAAGTATTACGCGCTCTATACGCTGCAGTTTGAAAAGGAGCGGCAGCGCATGGAAGCGCAGCGGAAGAACGCATAACGGCAAACGCAAAAAACCGCCTTTCCGAAGCATTCTGTCAAGGGGGATTTTCAAAAGCACAGCCGGTTTTCGATCGGCTGTGCTTTTTCGTTGCGTCGTGCCGGAATTTGTGATAGAATGAACAAAACAAATCGAGGTTTGAGGAGACAACGCATGATCTATGAAATAAAAGACGTCGCCAAGGTAAAGCGCATGTTTGAATTCTGGTACCCGTTCGACGTTGTCGACGTGGAGCTCAGGGTATTTGTAACCGATCCGGATGCGCCGCGTTCGGCGCTGCTGTATTCTCCGTTTGACGGTATCTTTTTAGCTGGGGAGCCGGACAGGGAACTTGCCGAGTACGACAAGCTCGGCGACGAATCTGTGGTTCCACTGAATGAAGGGTGGGAAAAGCTGATCAAAGAATGCTGGCCGGAAGCCGTTCCGACTACCCGCTACGCGATCCATCGGTGCAAAGACTTCGATCGGGAAAAGCTGCAGTCGTTTGTTGACGCGCTGCCGGAAGGGTACGAGATCAGGCGCATCGACAGCGAGACTTACGATCTGATCCTCGCGGCGAACGACGCCGACCTCGAGTACCTCACCGGCGATTTCGAGACGAAGGAAGCTTTTTTGGAGAAAGGATGCGGTTACGTCGTGCTGAAGGGCGGTATGGTCGTTGCCGGTGCATCCTCCGAATACTGCTACCGTTTCGGCGGCATCGAGGTCGAGATCGCCACCGTGCACAAGGAGCGGCGCAAGGGGCTTGCGTCCGCCGTCGGCGCAAAGCTGATTCTGTCCTGTCTGGACGACGGACTGGAACCGGTCTGGGACGCGGCAAACCTGATTTCGGTGCATCTGGCGGAAAAGCTCGGGTACCGGTTCGATCACGAATACGTGTATTACTGGATCAACGAGGCGCAGAAGCGCATGATCAAGGATCCCGACAAAAGCAAGTGGCCGGATTTCTGCGGAACGTATGAACAGCTTTGTGAGGATTTCCGTCTGGAAAAGGTATGGATGCAGGACGAGAACCTATACGGATCCGCGTGCAACGATCCGGATGACGGATACTTCACGTTCAAGCTGCTCCCGATCGGCGAGAATACGTTCGGCAGAGCGAACGGCGGCGTTCAGATCACGTTCGGCGACAACTGCCTCGTAATCGACGGCGTCACTTGCAAAAAGCTGTAAGCAGCACGCAGACAAATTCCGGCTTGCCGGAATGAACCGGATTTGAACCTTCCGGGAAACAGTTCCTTCTCGGGAGGTTTTTGTTTGTAAGCGCACGTTCCGCCGACGCATGGTGGTGAGTAAGTGCGCTCTTACGGAAAAAAGAGGCTTCCCCTTGAGGGGAAGCTGGCAACGAAGTTGACTGATGAGGTGTTGCTTACTCGAATCTGACACCTCATCCGCCTCGTTCCTCGGCACCTTCCCCTCAAGGGGAAGGCCTTTGGATGCGTTTGAAAACCACCCTTTAGAGAATCGCTCTTCCGGGCGGTTTTTTCTGTGTGCGTAAGGATTACATTTCGAGGTTTGCCGCGGTGCGCGGGAAGGGCAGGACGTCGCGGATGTTCTGCATGCCGGTGAGGTACATCACCATGCGCTCGAAGCCGAGCCCGAAGCCCGCGTGCTTCACGCCGCCGTATTTCCGAAGGTCGAGAAACCACTGGTATTCGCTCATGTCCATGCCGAGCTCCTTGCAGCGCGCGTCGAGCACGTCGTAGCGCTCCTCGCGCTGGCTGCCGCCGACGATCTCGCCGACGCCCGGAACCAGAAGGTCCGCCGCCGCAACGGTCTTGCCGTCGTCATTCTGCCGCATATAGAAGCTCTTGATCTCCTTCGGATAGTCGGTGAGGAAGACCGGCTTTCCGAAGACCTTTTCGGTGATGTAGCGCTCATGCTCGCTCTGCAGGTCCACGCCCCATTCGACCGGGTACTCGAACTGTTCGCCGGAGTTTTTGAGGATCCCGATCGCTTCGGTGTAGGTGAGGCGCTTGAACTCGTTGTTCAGCACGTTGTCGAGCCGCTCCAAGAGTCCCTTATCCACGAACTTGTTGAAGAACTCCATCTCGGCGGGGCAACGCTCGAGCACGGTCTTGATGATGTACTTGACCATCGCTTCGGCAACGTCCATGTCGCCCTCGAGATCGCAGAACGCCATCTCCGGCTCGATCATCCAGAACTCGCTCGCGTGGCGCGCGGTGAAGCTGTATTCGGCGCGGAACGTCGGTCCGAAGGTGTAGATATCGCGGAACGCCAGCGCGAACGCTTCGCCGTAGAGCTGACCGGAACCGGATAGATGCACGGGCTTTTTGAAGAAGTCCTGCGAATAGTCGACCTTGCCGTCCTCGGTGCGGGGCAGGTTTTCAAGATCGAGCGTCGTGACCTGGAACATCTCGCCGCGGCCCTCGCAGTCCGCGTTGGTCAGGATCGGCGTGTGCACATAGACGAAGCCGCGGTCCTGGAAGAACTCGTGGATCGCCGCCGCCGTGACCGAGCGCACACGGAACGTCGCAAGGAACGTGTTGGTGCGCGGACGGAGCGTCTGCATGGTGCGAAGATACTCCAGCGTGTGGCGCTTCTTCTGCATCGGGTAATCCGGCGGGCACTCGCCCTCGATCGCGATCGCGTTTGCGTGGATCTCGAACGGCTGCGGCGCGTCCGGCGTCAGAAGAAGCTCGCCTTCGACGACGATCGCGCAGCCGGTGGTCAGCCCCTTGCCGAGCTTCCGCTCGTCGTTCGGATACACGATCTGCACGGGACGGAACGAGGTGCCGTCGTTCAGCTCGATAAAGCCGAACGCTTTGCCCTCGCGCACGGTGCGGACCCAGCCGCAGACGGTGATCGCGCCGACGTAGCTTTCCGGCGCTTTCTGAATATCCTTCAGCTTCAAATATTGCATATATCTGCCTCCTTGCGGATTAACCTGCCTTATTTTTGCGTTTCGTACAGAGAATTATACCATATTTTTCACGTTTTGCAATGGTATTTCAACGGCTCATGGTTTATAATACTAAAAAAGGAGGGATGGAAGATGCCGGATTATGTATATCTGATCCTGCTGTTCGCAGTGATGATCCTGTCGTTCATCGCGCAGGGACGCGTGCAGAGCGTTTTCAATCAATATGCGCAGGTGCCGACAAGGAAGGGCGTGACCGGCGCGCAGCTTGCGCAGGAGCTTCTGTATCAGAACGGTCTTTCCCTGCCGGTACAGCCGGTCGCGGGAAGCCTTACCGATCATTACGATCCGAAAAATCAGACGGTCGGGCTTTCGCAGGCGGTGTACGGATCGAGCTCGGTCTCGGCGCTTGCCGTCGCCGCGCATGAGATCGGGCATGTGCTGCAGCACAACGAGGACTACGGTCCGATGCGGATGCGCAGCGTGATCCTGCCCGCGGCGAACATCGGCTGCCGGATCGGACCGTATCTGGTTCTCGGCGGACTGCTGCTTTCGTACATTGCGCGGGGCACGGGCAACGCGGGATACTATATCGCGCTTGCCGGCGTCGGTCTCTATGTCATGATGCTGCTCTTCCAGCTCATCACGCTGCCGGTCGAATTCAACGCCTCGAAGCGCGGGCTCTCCATGCTCGTCGACGGCGGATATCTCGAAGAGGACGAGCTGCCCGGCGCAAAGAAGATGCTCCGCGCCGCGGCCATGACCTACGTGCTCGCCGCGCTCGGTTCGTTCGTCACGGTCCTGCGGCTCCTGTCGCTCGCGGGACGCGCGCGTCGGCGGTGAAGATGGAATTTGATGAGATGTAGTTGCTATAACATCGGGCTGCTATAATCGGCAGCTCGTATTTTATCATAAAACTGATTTGCGTCTAATACATATCCGGTCGACGGAGAAGATGCCGCCCTCGTGCATCATTATGGTGTTGAGCCGTGCAAAATTGTCACATTACAGCATTCGGGAATCAGCTATTTCTCAAAAATCACGCCGCCGACCTGTGTCGGATGATCGATATACAGAACCGTTTCAGCTTTTGTTTTATAGCGCAAAATCTCGCGGGTGCACAGAATATCCCCGCCGCCGGCAGTTGTCATTAAAATACCAATCACAAGAATCGGCATGGAACCGATCGTGATGGCGACAATCATCGGAATGATTCCAAGCACGATCGTCGGCATCAGTGAACCGAAAATGTACTGTCCTCTGGAAAGCGGCGACAGACAGTTACAATACGGCGTAAGGTATTTCTTGATAAGACCGAAACGGATATCCTTTAAATGATGCTCGGCAAAGATCGCCCAGCTTGCGCCATGAATCAATTCGTGCAATACGGTTAAAACAATGATTACGGGCAAAAGCAGAAAGCAGTCAATCATGAGAGATCCCAAAGGTGAATCGGTAATCATAACGCCTTTGGTCAGATCCCGATGTACCAGATAGAATACCCCTGCGCCGATGATTGCCGCAACAGCAAATAAGATTACAGCGAACAGATTGCCTTTCACGATTCCGACGGTCAGATCTGTGCGCTTGTATCCTTTTTGAATTAGATCGTCGGAAACCGCTTCAAAACGTGCAAGTCTTTCCTGTTCTGCTTTTGTCAGTTCCCTGTTTTTTTCAGTCTCGTCTTTGTTTCCGAACGGTTTGTTTTTATTTTCGTCCATCTCCCTGTCCCTCCTTTTTATTCAGTCTCAATAAAAATTGATTTTACTCAAACTCCTCCGCGGCGTACTTCAAAAGTGCGCGAATCTCCAGATGCTGCGGACAGACCGCTTCGCAGGCGCCGCAATCCATGCAGTCGGACGCTCTTGTCCCTGCGTGGTCCGCATTTCTTGGTCTAATTGTTTATTTTTGAATACTGTCGTCATAAAACGAAAGCATCTGCGCAAACAAGGTCTCGTCAATTCTGTTGCGCAAAATGTTTCGATCAACTTTTTCGCGTCTCCGTGCGTCTATTTCCTCGTTGAAGCGTTCCCTGTTTTCTTTTGCCGTGTAGTCGTAATCAAGCGATTCCGCCCATTTTTGGAAATCCCCGTTGATTGCTTCCGCATAATCCAGATATTCCTGCGAATAAAAGACATCGTCATGTCCTCTGTTTTCACGAAGGATAAATGTAAACCGGGGATTATCCGCATACTTGTCTTTCCACAGAGTATAGCCGAATGCAAGCGGAACGACGGTGTCTTCGCTGCCGTGCACGACCATTACCCGCGCATCGGAAGCCTCAAACCCTTCCATCGCGGTGCTGCCAGCCCATTTCCCGAGCTTGATCCGTTCATACAGCTTTGCGTACGGCACCAGCAGTATGCTGATTCCGCCGAGCAATTCTTCCGCCTGTGCCTGAATCAAATCGGATGATCGGTTAACCCCGGATACCATCACGACCGCCTTTACCTCCGGATGATGCGCCAGCACGGCAGAAACGCAATATCCGCCCCAGCTGTGTCCCCAAAGAACGATCGGCAAATCCGGAAAGTCCGGATCGGTCTCAACAAACGAAATTGCGTGAGACAGATCAATGACCCCCTGCGCAAGCCCGTTGACGCCGTTCCCTTCGCTTTCATCGTTTCCGGTTGCATCAAACGCGAACACGGAATAACCGTTGCGGGCAAAGAAAGAAATACAATCCAAATAGCGGTTGTGTCCGCCGCCTCCCAATCCGTGGGCAAAAATCAAGATGCCGTGCGGCTCCGCTCCGCCGACACGATAAAGGTATCCGACCAGTGTTTGACCTTTGTCGGAAGGGAAGGTATACCGTGTATATTCCAACCCTTCGAATTCTTCCTGACTGAAACGTCTTGCGCTGTCGGTGGTATAGCGAACACCGAAAAAGCTTTCATACGCAATGATGCTTCCGACGAACGGAAGCACGAACAGCAGCAGAAAAAGTCCGGCAAAGACGATTATAAAAATACGCCGCTTTTTATTTTTCTTCATTTATCAAACTCCTCCGCGGCGTGCTTCAAAAGCGCGCGAATCTCCAGATGCTGCGGACTCCGTCGATCGCCTTGCGCGCCGATTCGGACCGTCAACGGAAAAGCAAATTTCGGCTTACCGGGGCTGAAACGGATCAAAATCTGCGATCGCGGCGTTGCTTGTCAATCTGCTCAGTTCCGCCTGCAGCTGCTGCAGCTGTTTCGCCTTCTGCTGCGCTTCACCGCGATACCTGATGATGGAACTTTCCCGCTCCGCGTTCGCGGCTTTTGCCGCGTTGCGTCTGACACGGACCAGCATCAATATGGCGATTCCGAGCGCAACAGCAGCGACGGGGATGCCGATCTTCGCAATTTTCGGCAGATCGCTTTCGACAAGGGCAGTGATCAGGATCACAGGGATGATAAAGATAAACCAGCCGAGGAGCAGCCACCCGAAGCATCCGATCCCGCCTCCGCCGCCCGAGCTGCGCTCTCTGCCCGTTGATTTTATGGGCGTATTTTCCCACTTTTCCAACTGCGACAGCGCTTCGGCATGTTCGTTCTGCGTTTGTCGTATCTTTTTTTGCAGCGTGCTGCAGCGCGCCTCGTTTTGTTTCTTTGCGGTATTGATGCTCTGACGAACGTCGGAAAGATAGCTCTGAAAGAGCTCTTCGTTGGTCGCCTTCTGATCCTCCGGCATAAACGTGACGGCAGAGGCATACAGCTTCTCCAGATCCCTGACCCATTGCTCGCACGCAAAGATCGAGCTCGTGTCGACGGCGCATTGAAACGGCGAGAAGTCATGGGTCAGCGCCTGTATTCTGCCCCACCATCCCCGATAGTCCTGCGGGGTAAGGTCACAAACTTCTATATAGGATTGATTCGCCTTGTCCCATTCTTTGAGTTTCAAAAAAGCTTCCGCGGCTTTGATGCGGGCGTTCGCGCTTCTGTCGTCTGTGATGTTTACAACATTTGCGTGGATGTGCGTGATATAGTTATTGATCGCATCTTCAACGACATAGGCCTGATTACAGAACGGACAGACAGCGGCTTTCTTCGAAGAATCCACCTGCAGCGCCCCACCGCAATTTGTACATTTCGCATTGACAAATGGCATGTTCCGATACTCGCTTTCGATTATTGCTTATATATACATACCATAATTCGACAATATTGGCAAGACCGTCAGCATGTTCCTTTTTTTTTAATCTGCTGAAAGACAGACAGCTGCCTGTCATTTGCTTTACCGCAGAAAGACAATCAGAAGCGTCTGCGGCAGCGGTTGAAAACCACCCTTTCGCAAACGCTTCATCAGAGCTCTTTGGTGTTGTATTTATTCGAACTGTTCCGCCGCCTGTTTCAAAAGATCGCGGATCGGAAGATGCTGCGGGCAGATATCCTCGCATTGACCGCATTCGATGCAGTCGGACGTCTTGCCGCCCTTGCCTGTGACCCAGCCGTAGCGGCTGCCGGATCGGACCGTATCTGGTTCTCGGCGGACTGCTGCTTTCGTACATCGCGCGGGGCACGGGCAACGCGGGATACTATATCGCGCTTGCCGGCGTCGGGCTCTATGTCATGATGCTGCTCTTCCAGCTCATCACGCTGCCGGTCGAGTTCAACGCGTCGAAGCGTGGGCTTGACATGCTCACCGACGGCGGGTATCTTGCGGAAGACGAGCTGCCCGGCGCAAAGAAGATGCTGCGCGCGGCGGGCGTGACCGACGTCGTTTACGGACATCTGCACGGCGCTTCGCACAAGTTTTTGTTTAACGGTCCGTTTGACGGGGTAACGTATCACGCGGTGCCTGCGGATTATCTGAATTTTATTCCAAAACAGATTTTAAGCCTATAAAAAACCACCGGTTTTTGAACAGCACCCCATTTGTTAGACATGTGATATAATGCTAACAAGAGGGGTGATTTTATATGGCAAAGAGTAGGACGAACAAAAAGTATACAGGCGAATTCAAGCAAAAGGTGGTTGAGGCAATTAAACGAGATGGTCTCAGTTACAAAGAAGCAGCGAGAGCATTTGGGATCAAATCAGATCGCCAGGTACGAAACTGGGAGCGTATCTATCTGGAAGAAGGAGCAGAAGGTCTGTACATCGAACGGCGAGGACGAAGCAGCCACGGCGGCGGACGTCCAGCAAAGCCGCTCAAACCCGAGGTTGAAGAAGATCTGATTGCGGAAGTACAAAGATTAAGAGCGGAGAATGCATATCTAAAAAAATAAAGAGCCTTGGTTCTGGAAGAGGAACGTCGTGGCAAAGGGCGCAAGTGATCTGGGAACTGAGGCATGAATTCACAATCAAGCTGCTGCTTGAAGTGTCTGGGCTTGCACGATCAACGTATTACTACTGCATCAAGCACCGGAACAACGAGGACAAGTACAGCGAGATCAAAGAACAGATCACAAACATATTTTGCGAGAATAAGGAACGATATGGCTATCGACGGATCACCATGGAACTGCACAATCGCGGATACCGGATCAATCATAAAACAGTCCTGCGATTAATGAATGAAGAGAAGATCAAATGCCAGGTACGAATTAAGAAGTATCATTCGTACAAGGGAGAAGTGGGAAAGGTGGCACCGAACCTTCTGGAACGGGATTTCAGCACGACGGCACCAAACGAGAAATGGGTGACTGACGTCACGGAGTTTTGCGGTCTACCTCGCCTTTGAGATGAAGATCAACCCGATCACCACGGCATTGTTTGCCAAGCTCGGCGCCAACGCAGGCTGCGCCTCGCCGCTGTCGCTGACCGGTCAGCTCGGTCTCAAGCTGACGAACAATCTGGTCAACGACGTGACAAACGCCGATATCGCGGACCGGCTGACCTTCAGCGGTACGCACTTCTTCGTCGCGACGCTGGTTTCGGGATTTATCTTTACGGTGCTGCTCTACATCTTCACCAAGAGCTACAAGGTCAAGGCGGATAACCCGCTGAAACTGAAGGATATCCCCAAGTTCAACTGGAAGCAGTGGGTCACCATCGCCGCCATCGTGCTGATGGTCGTGCTCTGCATCGGCTTCCAGATGAACACCGGTCTCACCGCGTTTGTCATGGCGGCGATCCTTATTCAGCTGCAATGCGCGGATGAAAAGCAGGCGATCAAGGGCGTACCGTGGGGCACACTGATGTTCATCTGCGGCGTCGGCGTTCTGGTCGCCGTCATCGATATGATGGGCGGCATCGACCTGATCTCCAATCTTCTGCAGAAGCTCATGGGCCCGAAGACCGCGACACCGGTCCTCTCCGCCACCTCCGGCATCCTGTCCTGGGTAAGCTCCACCACCGGCGTGGTCATGCCCGCCATGTTCAAGATGCTGCCCAACATTATGCGGAACTTCGGAGACAGCGTAAACTACATGGAAATGATCTCCGCCATTACCGCGACATCCTTTGCAGCGGCAATCTCTCCGCTGTCCACCGGCGGCGCGATCATCATGTCCTCGTACTCGGCGTCCAAGGAGACGACCAACGCGGAGCTCAACAAGATCTTCAAATTCCTCTTCCTGCTCTCCGTGGGGAACGTCCTTCTCAACGTCCTGCTTTCGTGGATCGGCGTATTCTCGCTGGGCGGACTGTTCTGATCTGCAAGCCCGGGTTTCTGTCCGGTCGCAAACGCGCTCACGGCGCGGATCTCCCGCTGCCGACCTTCTATGAGGCAAAGCAGAAACATCCCATGAAAAAATCACAGCTCACCGTTTGGCGGGCTGTGATTTTCTTTTTGGTTGTCTCCTCCGGGTATGGGATCGGCGTTGTGTCACGCGCCGAGCGCCGCCGGCGGCAGGCTGTTCCTCATTCCACACCGAGGACCTTGTAATCCTGCGCTTCCACGGCGGCGGTCAGCACTTCGTCCGCGACAGGCGCGCTCAGCGTGACGACCGCGGTGCCGAGCTCGTGGTTCGCGACTGCGTTCTCCACGCCGGGAACCGCTTCAAGCGCCTTTTTGACGCACGCTTCGCAATGCGGGCACATCATGCCCTCTACCTTCAGGGTCTTTGTCATGATTTGTTCCTCCTTTTGGTTTTCCTTTGATATGACGGACTCCAGCGTTTTCGCGGGAATCGGCTTTTGCGGTTTGTCATGCTTTGCCTCATGCGGCTTTACAAGGTTCAGCCGCAGCGCGTTCATGCAGACGAAAAAGCTCGAAAGCGCCATCGCCGCCGCGCCGTACATTGGCTTCATCTCGATCCCGTAAAGCCCCATGGCAAGCGGGATGCAGATCACATTGTAGAAGAATGCCCAGAACAGGTTCTCATGGATGTTCCGGATCGTCGCGCGGCTTAAGCGGATCGCCGCCCCCACGTCCGAAAGGCGGCTTTTCATCACCACGATATCCGCCGCGTCGATCGCGACGTCCGTACCCGCGCCGATCGCAACTCCGTTGTCCGCTGCCGTAAGCGCCGGCGCGTCGTTGATGCCGTCGCCGACCATCGTCACCTTGCCGAGCGTTTTGAGCTTGCGGATGACGTCCGCCTTGCCGTCCGGCAGTACGCCCGCGACGACCCGATCGACGCCCGCCTGCTTTGCGATCGCCTTTGCCGTACGCGCGTTGTCGCCGGTCAGAAGCACCGTCCGCACGCCCATGCCGTGCAGTTCCCTGATCGCCCGCGCGGAATCCGCCTTGATCGGGTCCGCAACCGCGATCAGTCCGATCAGCGCGCCGTCAAACGCGAACAGCAGCGGTGTTTTGCCCTGTTCGGCAAGCGCGTTCGCCTGCGCTTCCACGGCTTTGTCTACCAGGCCCATGGACCGCAGGTATTTGAGACTGCCGCCCACGAGCGCTTTGCCGTTCAGCCGTGCCTTGAGCCCGTTGCCCGGCAGCGCTTCAAAGTCCGTGACCTCCGAAAGCGCGAGCCCTTCCGCGGCGGCGGTCACCGCCTTGGAGAGCGGATGCTCGCTGTTTTTCTCCAGCGAAGCGGCAAGCCGCAGCAGCTCGTCCTTTTCGACGCCGAGGGGAACGACGTCGGTGACCTTGGGCTCGCCCTCGGTGACGGTGCCCGTCTTGTCCAGCGCGACGATCTGCGTCCGCCCCGCGCCCTCCAAAGCCGCCGCCGTCTTGAAGAGGACGCCGGTTTTCGCGCCGACGCCGCTGCCGACCATGATCGCGACCGGCGTCGCAAGTCCGAGCGCGCACGGGCAGCTGATGACCAGCACGGAGATCCCGCGTGCGATCGCAAACGGGAACGCACGCCCGGCGATCAGCCAACCGATCATCGTCAGCACGGCGATCCCGATCACCGCGGGCACAAACACGCCGGAGACCTTGTCCGCGATGCGGGCAAGCGGCGCTTTGGTCGCCGCCGCGTCGGAAACGGTGCGGATGATCTGTGCCAGCGTCGTATCTTCGCCGACGCGCGTTGCGCGGCATTCGATATAGCCGTGCTGATTCATCGTCGCGGCGGAGACCGTGTCGCCCTCCGCCTTGTCGACCGGAATGCTTTCGCCGGTCAGCGCGGATTCGTTGACCGCCGTCGCACCCTTTTCGATCACGCCGTCCACCGGGATCTGTTCGCCCGGACGGACGACAAAGACGTCGCCCTTCTGCACTTCCTCGATGCCGACCTCGACCTCAACGCCGTCCCTTTTGAGCACTGCGGTTTTCGGCGCGAGCTTCATCAACCCCTTCAGCGCATCCGTCGTGCGGCCCTTTGATTTCGCTTCGAGCATCTTGCCGACCGTGATCAGCGTCGGGATCATTGCCGCCGATTCAAAGTACAGATTCATGCCGTACTTCATCACGACGTCCGTCTGCCCCTTGCCCTGCGCAAGGATCATCAGAAACAGCGACGCCAGCGAATAGCCGAACGACGCGGTCGACCCCAGCGCAACGAGCGTGTCCATATTCGGCGCGCCGTGCAGCAGCGAGGAAAAGCCGGAGGTAAAGAACTTCCCGTTGATCACCATCACCGCTGCGGCGAGCAGCAGCTCAAACAGTCCCAGAAAGACAAGATTGTCGAACGCCTTCGGCGCGGGCCAGTTCCACATCATGTGCCCCATGGAGAAATACATGAGAACGAGCAGGATCGGCACCGAGAACAGCAGCCGGCGCAGAAGCTTCGGCGTTTCGCGGTCCTTCAGCGCATCCGCGTCCGCCCAGGAAGGCGAGGTCCCGGACTTCTTCTCCGCGCCCTTTTCCGACGCGCCGTATCCCGCCTTTTCGACGGCGCGGATGACCGCGTCCGGCGACGCGGTTCCCTCGACGCCCATGGAATTGGTCAAAAGACTGACCGAGCAGGACGTTACGCCCGGCACCCCGGACACCGCCTTTTCGACCCGCGCGGAGCACGCCGCGCAGCTCATCCCGGTCACGTTGTATTGCTTCATATCCGTCCTCCGATCACTTCATCATCTTTTTCAGCGTTTCCATCAGCTCGTCCACGGCTTCGTCGCGTCCTGCGCGGATGTCCTCGGTCACGCAGGTATGCAGATGGCTTGCAAGCAGCGTCCGACTGAAGCTGTTCAACGCAGAATTGACCGCGGACGCCTGCACAAGAATGTCCGGGCAGTACGCGTCCTCCTCGAGCATGCGCTCGAGCCCGCGCACCTGTCCCTCGATGCGTTTCAGCCGGTTCATCAGATCGCGCTTTTCCTGTTCGCCGCGGATCTTTTTCCGGTTCTCTTCCGTCATACAGCAGTTTTCCATAGGCAGCCCCTTTCAATACCCTTCCGGGGTATTTATCGTGCCTTTATCATATACCCCATACGGGTATTTGTCAAGAGGGTTTCCTGCGAATCCGAGCAGCAAAAAAGACGCCTCTTTCCGGCGTCTTGTCCGTGCTTACGCAATGGGATGCGTTTTCAAATGCTCCTTGATCGCCGCAAAGGACGTGTCGCTGATGTAATGCTCCATCTTGCAGGCGTCCTCCGTCGCGGTCTTCTCGTCCACGCCGAGGCGGATCAGGATCTCTGACAGGATCCTGTGCCGTTCATAGATGCGCTCCGCCGCTTCCCTGCCGGAACCGGTCAGCGTGATATGCCCGAGCGTGTCGATCTCAATATAGCCGTTGCTTTTCAGAATGCCCATCGCGCGGGATACCGACGGCTTGGAAAACTGCATGTATTCCGCCACGTCGATCGAGCGCACGGCTTCCTTCTTCTGAGACAGCACAAGGATCGTCTCAAGATACATTTCTCCGGATTCGAGAAGCGACATAACGGGTCCCTCTTTCGTTTCATTCTATATTGATTATAACGGAATCGGCGAAAAAAAGCAAGCGGATCGGATCCGGGAAATCTTTTTGCAAAATGGTACTTGACAAATTAGCGTACGCTAACTATAATGACTATCGGTTAGAGAATGCTAACCGATTCTTTTTCGATATCCGGTTAGCCTTTGCTAACGTCAAGGAGGAATGCAATGATGCCTTTGGTATTTGCAGACGACGGCGAGATCAACGTGATCCGCCAGATCAAGGGAACGGACGAGATCCGCCGCCATCTCAACAATCTGGGTTTTGTGGTCGGCGGCACGGTGCAGATCGTTTCCCGGATGGGCGGCAACGTGATCGTCAACGTCAAGGAAAGCCGCATTGCCATCGACGAAAAGATGGCGCAGAAAATCATGATATAAGGAGGAAGCAGATGAGAACACTGAGAGATGCAAAGATCGGCGAAACGGTCAAGGTCAAAAAGCTCACGGGCGAAGGCGCGGTGAAGCGCCGCATCATGGACATGGGCATTACCAAGGGGATCGAGGTATATGTCCGTAAGGTCGCGCCGCTCGGCGATCCGGTCGAGGTCACGGTGCGCGGATACGAGCTTTCGCTTCGCAAGGCGGACGCCGAAATGATCGAAATTGCGGAATAATCGGAACAAAAGGCAAACGCCTTATTTTTTCAAAGAATGCGTTAGCGTATGCTAACATCAGAGGAGGTAATATGAGTATTCGCATTGCCCTCGCGGGCAACCCGAACAGCGGCAAAACGACCCTGTTCAACGCGCTGACCGGCTCCAACCAGTTCGTGGGAAACTGGCCGGGCGTTACGGTCGAAAAGAAGGAAGGCAAACTGAAAGGTCACAGCGACGTGATCGTGACCGACCTTCCCGGCATCTATTCCCTGTCCCCGTACACCCTCGAGGAAGTCGTTGCCAGAAACTACCTGATCAACGAACGACCCGACGCGATCCTGAACATCGTGGACGGCTCGAACCTTGAGCGCAACCTGTACCTTACCACGCAGCTTGTCGAACTCGGCATTCCGGTGGTCGTGGCGATCAACATGATGGACGTTGTGAAAAAGAGCGGCGACAAGATCGACACGAAGCGGCTCTCCGAGCAGATCGGCTGCCGGATCGTCGAGATCTCCGCGCTGAAAGGGACGGGCATCACGGAAGCCGCCGAACAAGCGATCAAGGCGGCGCAGGGCACCAAGACCGTGCCGCAGCATTCGTTCTCCGGTCCGGTCGAGCACGCGCTTGCGCATATTGAAGAAGCGGTCGTGCACGGACTGCCCGAAGAGCAGCAGCGCTGGTACGCGATCAAGGTCTTTGAGCGCGACAGCAAGGTCATGGAACAGCTCGACATTCCGGAAGCGACGAAGGCGCATATCGAGAAGGATATCGCAGCCGCCGAGAAGGAGCTGGACGACGACGCGGAAAGCATCATCACCAACGAGCGCTACGTCTGGATCGGCACGGTCCTCAAGACCTGCTATAAAAAGAAGGGTGCGGGCAAGCTCTCGACCTCGGACAAGATCGACCGCATCGTGACCAACCGCTGGCTGGGTCTGCCGATCTTCGGCGTCGTGATGTTCCTCGTATACTGGATCGCCATGGTCGCCGTCGGCGCGCCTGCGACCGACTGGGCGAACGACGGACTGTTCGGCGACGGGTACCACCTCATCGGCATCGGCGACAAGCAGGCGGAAGAAGCCGCGGACGATTTATCCGCAGCGTCCAACGCGCTTGCGGCGTACGGATTCGAGTTTGACGTCGAGGACGAAACGTTTGACGGCGACGCGCTGATCGCGGAGCTCAAGGCGTTCACGACCGACGAAAAAACGGCTGTGACGCAGATCGAAGACGAAGAGACCCTTGCGACGTCCGACGTGACCGTTTACTTTGACGAGGTTCCCGAGGACGCCGACGAGGACGTCAATGCGATGTCCTTCAAGGACGCGATCGGCTACTTTGAAGAAAAGGGCTTTGAAGAGCCCGATCCCGCCGATTACGGCGTGTGGGTGCCCGGCATTCCGGCGCTGATCGAAAAGCTGCTGGTCAAAGAGGACGGCGAGCTGCGCGTTCCCGAATGGCTGCACGGACTGATCATGGACGGCATCGTCGCCGGCGTCGGCGCGGTGCTCGGCTTTGTCCCGCAGATGCTCGTTCTGTTCCTGATGCTCGCATTCCTCGAAGCGTGCGGCTACATGGCGCGTATCGCGTTCGTGCTTGACCGTATCTTCCGCAGATTCGGTCTTTCCGGCAAGTCCTTTATCCCGATGCTGATCGGCGCGGGCTGCGGCATTCCGGGCATCATGGCAAGCCGTACCATTGAAAACGAGCGTGACCGCCGCATGACGATCATGACGACGACCTTCATCCCCTGCGGCGCGAAGCTGCCGTTTATCGCCATGGTCGCGGGCGCGATCTTCGGCGGTTCTCCGTGGATCTCGGTTTCCGCGTACTTCATCGGCGCGGCGGCAATCATCGTCTCCGGCATCATGCTGAAGAAGACGAAGATGTTCGCGGGCGATCCCGCTCCGTTCGTCATGGAGCTGCCCGCGTACCACTGGCCGACCGTCGGCAATGTGCTCCGTTCGATGTGGGAGCGCGGCTGGTCCTTCATTAAGAAGGCGGGCACGATCATTCTGCTCTCCACGATCGTCATCTGGTTCCTCTCCCGCTTCGGCGTCAACCCCGAAACGCATGCATTCGGCATGCTTGCGGAAAACGCGATCGAGTTCTCGATCCTCGGCACCGTCGGCAGATACGTCCAGTGGCTGTTTGCACCGCTCGGCTGGGGTGAATGGCGCGCGGTCGTTGCGTCCGTCACGGGCCTCATTGCGAAGGAGAACATCGTCGGCACGATGGGCGTGCTCTACGGCGGCACCGATCTGACCGTCTATCAGGCGCTTGCGCAGACGTTCACCGGCATCTCCGGCTTCTCGTTCCTCGTGTTCAACCTGCTGTGTGCACCGTGCTTCGCCGCGATCGGCGCGATCCGCCGCGAGATGAACAGCGCAAAGTGGACGTGGTTTGCGATCGGCTATCAGTGCCTGTTCGCCTATGCGATCTCACTGATGATCTATCAGTTCGGCCGCATCTTCACCGGCAACGTGAACGTGATCGGTCTGATCGCCGCGATCCTCGTGCTCGGTCTGTTCGTCTACATGCTCTTCTTCAAGAAGTATAAAGAAGCGACGACGCTGACCCGGAAGGTCCGCGTCAAGTAAGGATCGAAGCCGCCGTTCCGGGATCCGGGGCGGCGGCAGTTTCATCGAAGGGAGTGTACGATATGTTTGAATGGATCAAAGCCAATCTTCTGACGATCGGGATCCTGCTCGTGCTTGCGGCGGCGGTGATCGCCGTTGTGATCTCGCTGATCCGCGATCGAAAAAAAGGTCGTTCCTCCTGCGGCGGCGGCTGTGCGCATTGCCCGATGGCAGGCAAGTGTCATCAGCATGCGGCGGCGGAAAAGAAATGATCCGAACGCCGCGACGGATCCCTCCTCCTTTGTTCCCGAACGAAAAGGCTTAACGGCGCGGACGCGGCTGCTAAGCCTTTTCTGCCGCCTGCAAGGCTCTTTTTCATAAGCGGCGCGCCTTTCCTCGCAGGATTTCCCTGTCGTTGCGTTGGTTTTGCGTCGGTTGACAAGGCTTTCGTTTGGCGGTATACTGTAATAATAATTAAGTAATAAAGCATGTATGGAATCTTCCGCAAAAAGGGGGACTGTTGATGAAAAACAAAGCACTCAGATCAATCGCGTGGCTGCTGGTCCTGCTGCTTCTGGCGGGCTGCACGGGACAGCCGCTGTCTGCATTGAACGGGACCGAACAGGTCGCCGCAAACACACCGGCAGACGCCGATGCACCGTATTCCGTCGATGCAGGCGACGAACTGAACCCCGAAACCGCCACCCCCATACCCACGCCCGAACCCACGCCCGAACCTACGCCGACGCCTGCGCCGCTGGTCCTGACCTGTGCGCAAAAAGTCGGTACGTTCACCCTGACACTGCACTATGACGGCCGGTACGAGGCCGCTTTCGCCGATAAGACGGTGCGCGGAACCTATACGGCGACGGACGGCGTACTCTCGCTGTCGGGCGAGGACGGCACTTCCGATACGGTCGCCTACACAGTCGACGAACAGGCCCTGACGCTCCTGTATCCGAACCAGACCGCGCTCGTGCTTTCGGTCACGGACGGCACGACTGTTTTTTTGTCCGCCGCAGCCGACGCGCCTGTTTGGGAGGAAACGAATCCTCCCGCAACGCCGGACAGCAATGATGCGGAAGCTTCCGAACCGGCAGATCAGACCGAAGCAACCGACCAAACCGAAACGGATGAACCGATCGACGCGGGCGAGCCGCCGGTGATCGGCATCGCGTATGTGGACCGAGCAATCGTCACCGTCGAGCTGAAGACCGGCGTTGCTGCGGATTATTGCTTTACCTGTCTCGACACGCCCCCTGCCGACGACGTATCGGATTGGATCCCCGTCAACGCAGCAGCGTTCCGCGTGTTTAAGATCGACGGCGATTATAACCTGTTTGTGCGCGATGCGCAAGGCCGCGTCAGCGATCCGTATCCGATCGCTGTGCGTTCCGGCTATACCTACCCGATCCGGGCCGAGGGCGTGACATCGCTGCGGACGTCGCTGAAGAAGGCGCTCGAGCAGCACGGTACGACCGTGGAGGCCATGAATGAAGCGATCTGGGCCGATGCGGCAGCTGCCGGCGCATACACGCGCGAGGGCATCGTAACGGCCGCGGTTTCGGCTGTGTCGCATCAAGGCGCGCTCGGTATTTCGGTCCCGTATCAGGCGCACGGCGCATATCAGGGCGAACATGACTGGGGCATGAATCCGGACTGGGGCAGCAAGCTGTCCGAGCCCGTCTCGCAAAACGGTGCGACCTATTACTATCGAGGAGTGCAGTGCGTCGGCGCGATCGTGTGGGCGTATAAGCAAGCCGGGATCAACCTCTCGAACGAAGAAACGGGCTGGGAGATCGGACGCAACGGTGAGAGAGAAAAAAAGAACGACAACCATGTCAAATTCAACCGTGCCAAAAGCGGCGACCTTGTCCAGTCGGGCGGTCATTTTCTGATGATTGTGGACCGGGTCGACAGCGACGGCGACGGACTGGCCGACGCATATATCACCTACGAAATGTGGGCGCCGTACATGGCGCTGCTGCAGTTGACGTTCCGCACCGTACGCTCCCGTACCTTCTACAATATGGACGCGGTTTTTGAAAATGAGGGCCGCAATCGCAAGCATGCGCGCTTCTGGACAGACACCTATCACATTCCCGAGACCGCCATGCCCGAAGCAATGGCAGCTTCGATCGACGCATCCGACGGTCTTCGCGCGCTGGACCGTCTGCTGCGCGGGCTCGGGCTGATCGATCGCGAGGACGCAACGGCATGGAGGTGATTACAGCATGAAACAGGCTTGGAAACGGTTCGCAGCCGCGCTGCTCCTGCTGCTCATTGTGCCGCTGCTGCCCCTCCGTACCGCTGACGCGGACGGTGAAGCGCAGAATCTGACGCAAAAATGTACTCTGTTCTCGGACCTCGACCATACGGCTTACATGTGGCGCATCAGCGATGACGAGATCAAGACGAACCAGCATTTTTCGGCAGGCGTGACGGTCGGGATCGAATGGACGGACGCTGTGCCGGTGCGCGCGGTGTATGTCGCGTTCCTGCATGAGCCGGGCCGGTACCTCATCCGGCAGTACGACGCAAACGGCGCGCTGCTTTCGGAAACGGAAGGCCCGTCGTGCGTCAACAACGCGATTATTGTCGAGGACGACACACGGCGTGTCGTGATCGACCCCGAAGAAGACCTTGATATCTGCTCGCTGTATGCATACGGCGAGGGAACGATCCCGAACTTTCACGACTGGCAGCCGACGCCCGAAAAGCTCGATTATCTGATCATTGCGATGCATCCGGACGACGACGTCCTGTTCATGGGCGCGATCGTGCCGATTTATACCGCCCAGAAAGGTTTGGAGGGGTCGATCCTCTATATGGCCACGCGCGAGCGCATCCGGAAGGACGAAGCAATGAACGGCGCGTGGACGATGGGGCTTCGCTCGCTGCCGATCCTGGACGAAATGCCGGACATTCCGGACATCTACAAAAAAGAGTTCCAGAACACGTTCAAACAAGAGGATGTGACCAGGGAGGTCGTACGATTCCTGCGCCGGTACAAGCCCGAGGTCGTGTTCAGCCACGACGTCAACGGCGAGTACGGACACTGGCAGCATAAGTTGCTTTCTGCCGCCGTACTGGATGCGACGCCGCTCGCGAACGATCCGACTTACGACGAACAGTCCTACACCGACTACGGTGCATGGGAGGTCAAAAAGCTCTACCTGCACCTGTACGCCGAAAACAAGATTGCGCTTCCCGCGACCGAACCGCTTTCGGCATTTGGCGGCAAAACGCCGGTCGAAATCGCGACTGAAGCGTTCGAGTGCCATCAATCGCAATTACCGTCGCGCCATGCGGTACGGAACGAGGGCATATACAGTCTGTCCGACTTCGGTCTTGCCTACACGACGGTCGGCACTGATACGACGGGACTGAACGACCCGTTCGAGCACATCGACCCGGTCGCTCTGCACAACATTTACGCAGCGACGTCGACCGCAACCGCAGAACCGGTCGAAGCGCCGACGGACGAACCGGTCCTTTCGCCGGATCCGACCGAACCCGAAGCGACTGCGCCGGTCGAGCCGCTGACCGCCGCGCCGACCGAATCGCCAACCGCCGCGCCGACCGCGCCGCAAACCGCTGCGCCGGTCGCACCGCAAACCGCCGCTCCGACCGAAGTCCCCGCCCCGTTCGTCCCGACCAAAGCGCAACGGAACGGTGTACTCTGGCTGCTTCTTGCGGTTGTCGGGGGCGCCGCGTCGATCGCGCTGCTCATCTTTGCGGCCGTCACGGCGGCGAAGCTCCAACGGAATAACGAAGAGAAACAGCGTCGGAAGCTCTGCCGGACAGCCATTCTTCTCGCGTCTGCCGCAGTCATCCTTCTGACGGCGGCGGGCTTTGCGGCATGGCAATGGCTGCAGGGCGGCGCGTCTCCCGCACCGGCTGCAAACACCGCTTTACCCGCAGTCGAAGCCGGTGAAATGCCGCCGGAAAACGGCGCGGGGAACGTGACGCTGACCGACGGGACGTTCCCGAGCGACAGTACGAGTCTGAAGCTGCCGCATTTTTCCGAAAGCGACGCGGCTGCGCTGCAGTTGTTCCCGAACCTGACGACCGTGGACGTCACGGGCAGCGACGCATTCGATCTCATCGCTGCCTGTCGTTCCGGGCAGCCCGATCTGCACTTTGTCTTTTCCCTGCCGGTCGGTAACGAAACGCTGACCGAAAGCGATACGACCCTGCTTGTTACCGGCGTACCCGATCTGCCTGCGCTTGCGCAGGCAGCTGTTTTGTTCCCGAATCTCGAAACGCTCGACCTGCGGCAGGCCGACGTGAACGAAGCGGACCTGAAAGTGCTGCAAACCGAGTGGCCGCAGCTTTCCGTCCTGTACAGCGTATCGATCGGCACGGCCCGCGTCGACGCGGGCAGCGAAACGGTCGCGTTTGCGGGAACCGGCGTCAAAACGGCGGAGGAAGCAGCGGCGATCTTGTCCGCCCTGCCGAACCTGACGTCGGTTGATCTGCACGGGTCGGAACTGAACGCGGAGGATGCGCTGGCGTTAGAAGCCGCGTTCCCGAACGTAGCGTTTTCGTACAGTGTGCCGCTGTTCGGCGCTGCATACGAAAGCGATGTTACCGAAATCGATCTTTCCGATGCGGCCGTCGACGGCGATATCGTCGCCGCGCTGCGTCCGTTCCGTTCACTTGTCTCCGTGTGTCTGCCTGACGGGATCGACGAAAGCGTATACGACGCGCTCGAAGCCGAGCATCCCGAAACGTTCTTCCGGCACACGGTCACTGTGCTCGGGCAGACCGTACAAAACGACGTCGAGGAACTGGACGCAAGCGGCAAAGAGCTCGCGGAGGACGAGGTGCGCGAGGCACTCCGAAAGCTTCCCCGTCTTCGGAAGCTCGATATTTGCGGCTGCGGTCTGACAAACGAACAGATGGAAGGGCTGATGGCAGACTATCCGGCCGTAAAACTCGTTTGGACCGTGACGGTCGGTAAGCGGATCATCCGCACCGACGCAACCGGTTTTTCAACGAAGAATCCCGGGCGTTTTACGAGCGACAAGGCGAGCGACGAGTACAACAAAAAAGTCAGGACCGCCGTGCGCCTCTACCCCGGCGATATCGAAGTGCTGAAATACTGCACCGATCTCGTCGCGCTCGATCTCGGACATAACTATCTGACCGACAGCGATCTGGACGTGCTGCAGTACCTGCCGCATTTGCAGATCCTGATTCTGGCCGACAATCGCATCACCGATATCAGCAAGCTGACCTGTTTGCAGGAGCTGAAGTACGTGGAGCTGTTCATGAACTCGATCGATGACGTATCGCCGCTGCTTGAGCTGCCGGAACTGATCGACATCAACATCTGCAACATCAGACTCAAGGATCCGACTCCGCTGTATTCGTTTACGCACGCCGAGCGCCTGTGGTTTGCGATGAACGGCATCTCGTATACAATCGGCAAGGAGATTGCCGATGCGCTTCCGAACTGCGAATGCAACTACACGACCAGCGACGAAACCGGCGAAGGCTGGCGCGAGCACCCGCGTTACAGGTGGATGCGGGATTTTTTCAATTAATCCTGAACGAAAAAAAGCGCTGCCGCCTTGAAGCCCGGTCCGGAAACAGTTCCGGACGCGCCGCGCATCTGCGGCTGTCCGGAAAAGCCGGATTGTCGTACGGGATCCATGATACACAAAACATCAGCGCATCGGAGGTCGTTATGAACAAACTCACCGTCTTTTATCTGGAGGGCTGTCCCTATTGCCGCAGCGCGGTACGCGCGGTTCGGGAGCTTGAAAAGGAGATCCCCGCCTTCTCTGCCGACCGGATCGACTGGATCGAAGAACGGCGGAACGCAGACATTGCGGATCGATACGATTATTATCATGTACCGAGCGTCTTTTACCGGGGTCGGAAGCTGTATGAATGCAGTCCGTCCGACGACGACGCCGTCATCAAGGCGCAGATGAAACGTGCCGTTGAGACCATGCTGCTCGGCTGACACTTTTCGCACGGCCTCTTCGCCGCAGAAAACCCGTCCATATCAAAAGGGATGTTCTTTCTGACACCCCTTTTTATTGTGAAGCGGGATCTGTCGACCGCTCTGCCGGGAGAACGGACCTGCGCTGTATGCAGCGAAAATACAAAGAAGCTGCCCAAAACGGATCTCCTGTTTTGAGCAGCCCCTTGTTTTTGATGAAACGGTCAGATCTCGGTATTCGCGTCGCCCATCAGATCGGCGATCGCCTTTTCACGCACGACGCGCACGTCGGTCTCGCGGACCTTCTGCCGGAGCGGCAGCACCGACCGCGGAGAGACGGACAGCTCGTCGATGCCGATCGACAGGAACGTCTCAGTCAGCGCCAGATCCGCGCCGAGTTCGCCGCAGATGCCGACCCAGATGCCGTTCTTATGCGCGTTGTCGCAGACCATCTTGAGAAGGCGCAGCACCGCCGGATGATGCGGGTTGAAGAAGCGCCCGAGGTCGTTGTTCTGCCGGTCGCACGCGAGCGTATACTGCGTGAGGTCGTTCGTGCCGCAGGAGAAGAAGTCGACCTCCTTCGCAAGCCGGTCGGAAATGATCGCCGCCGCGGGCGTTTCGATCATGATGCCGACCTCGACGTCGTTGTCGAACGGAATACCTTCGTCGTGGAGCTCCTTCTTGACGCGTTCGCACATCTTCTTTGCTTCGCGCACCTCCCAGACGGACGTGACCATCGGGAACATGATCGAGAGCTTGCCGAACGCGCTCGCGCGGTACAGCGCGCGGATCTGCGTATGGAAGATCTCCGGACGGTTCAGGCAGATACGCAGCGCGCGGTTGCCGAGCGCCGGGTTCTCCTCGTTCGGAAGATTGAAATAGCCGATCTGCTTGTCCGCGCCGATGTCCAGCGTGCGGATAACGACTTCCCTGCCGCCCATGTCGGACAACGCCTTCTTATACGCCTCGAACTGATAGTCCTCGTCCGGGTAATCGTCGCAGTTCAGATACAGGAACTCGCTGCGGAACAGACCGACGCCGCCCGCGTCGTTTTTCAGGACCGCCGCCACGTCGTCCGGACTACCGATGTTGCAGTAGATGCGCACGCTCTGTCCGTCCTTGGTCACGTTCGGCTTGCCCTTGAGCTCGTCTAAAAGCGCCTGCATCTTTTTCTGCTCTTCCATCTTCTGCAGCATCTTGATGCGCGCCGCCTCGTCCGCATCGAGCAGAATGTTGCCGTTGGAGCCGTCGATAATGACTTCGTGCCCCGCCATCTCGGGCTTCAGCGCGTCGCCGACGCCGATGATCGCCGGGATGCCCATCGTGCGGGCAAGGATCGCCGTATGACTCGATCCGCTGCCGCCCTCGGTGATGAAGCCCAGGATCTTGCTCTTGTCAAGCTGTACCGTCTCGCTCGGCGCGAGATCGTCCGCCGCCAGAATGACCGGGACCGGCGAGTCCACGCCGCCTGCGACCGCGCCGGTGAGGATCCCGAGGATGCGGCCGGAAACGTCCTTGACGTCCGCGGCGCGCGCCTGGAAATACGCATCGTCCATCGACGCGAACATCTCCGCAAACTGCGCCGCCGTGTCGGAGACCGCCGCCTCCGCGTTCAGCTTGTTCTCCGTGATCGCGGTCTGGATCGTCTCCTCGTAGTCGAGATCCTCCGCCATCATCTGATGCGTTTCAAACAGCATCGCGGCTTCGTCGCCTGCCTCGGCTCTCGCCTTCTCGGCAAGCTCGCCGAGCTGTGCGACCGCTTTCTGCTGCGCCGCCTTGAACCGCGCCCATTCGGCATCGGTATCCGCGACCTCATAGCGGGAGACCGTGCTCTTGGCACGCTGATAGAAATACAGGGGACCGAGCGCGACGCCGGTGCTTACGCCTTTACCTTGAATTGTAATCATAGATGAACCTCCGTGTACAGAATGGACAAAGACGGCTGTCAGAACGGCAGCCGTCTTTTGGATCGCTTACAGATTTGCTTTGAAGAACGCTTCGATCTCCGCCGCCGCGGTCTCTTCATCCGCGCCGTCGACGTCGATACGGATCGTATCGCCCTGCTTGATGCCCATGCCCATCAGCGCCATCAGCTTCAACGCGTTGACGGACTTTTCGCCCTTATTGACGGTCACGGTCGACGCATACTTTTTGATCTCCTTGACGAGAACGCCTGCGGGACGCGCATGGATGCCGACCGGATCGGTGATGGTGTACTCAAATGACTTCATGGTAATGTCCTCCTGTGTGATTTATTTTGCACCGCATTCGACGCCTTCAAGGTCGTCGGAGT
>JAEEGI010002866.1_pt1 | contig 41620 bp, 43 predicted proteins | sample 8958751 | NCBI WGS metagenome assembly JAEEGI01 (sample SAMN16246545, study PRJNA631951) | gut metagenome | biome: gut microbiome; feature: rumen; material: KS-attached | host: Bos | place: Iran: Karaj | collected 2018-10 | reverse complement strand
TTGAACCAGTTTCATAGAAGTCTTTTAAGCCTTTATGTGCAAACGATTTTATCATGTCATTATTATAACCTGTAACGTTACAGGTGTCAAACTCCCTTTCTGTATTATTTACCTTCTCCAGAATCTGCTATTAAGCAAAATAGTTATAACTGTTCCAACACCGGTAATTATCAGCCGCGTGTTCATAGATGTCACATCACTAAGTTCATAGCACAGAAAAGCAACAACCAGACAGCCTATAATACTTCCCAAAATCTTGGCAATAGTAAAACAGTGCTCAAGAACAAGCGTAACAATTACAGTCACTCCATATATAATTAGGCTTGTCTTTGAATCCAATCCCATGTTACGAGTAAGGAATAATGGAATAAAGCCAGCACTGGCAGCATTGAGGATATCAATCCTCATAATGAGAATACCAACAGCTGAAATGACCAATGCCAACGGAATGGCTGCAATGCCTGCAAGAGCGCCGGCAGTGCTGCTTGAAACGCTGTCTGATACGCTATCGTGTCTATTAAAGAAAAACTTATCTTCATCCCACATTATTTATCACCCTTTTTAATCTGATTCAATTTGTTGACATACACTGCAGCCCTGCAATAGAACTTGAGCTGCTCCTCGCCATCTTTTATAGTTGTAGCTCTCTCAACACCTTTTGCTGTACCCTTCTTGACTGCCTCATTGAACATCTTTCCAAGACGGGCTCTAATCTGAGCCGGTGATTCCTTGATCTTGTACTCTACAAGTACCTCATTCACATCTGCAAAAGTAGGAAGATCTGCCAGAGTGAACTCTTTATCCATCTTCTTGGCTTCCTTTATCATCTCGCCAACGGCCACTGTATAGTCGTAGGTAGTTCTTTTACCAAAGCGCTCTTCCAGCATCTCGCAGATATAATAATTGACTGTGATGTTCTGCTTCTTGGCTTCCTTCTCGATACGATCATACATATCCTGTGTAAGTGATAGATTTACTCTTGGCATATCTTCATCCTCCTATGAGTGTTGAACAGTTATGTTATATTTTGATTATATGAGTGTCGAACACATATGTCAAATGCTTTTACATGGCTCTGTATGCCTGATCATGACTGACCTCTGACTGGTAATAGCTACCCATAGTCGTTGGTGCGTTGAAAAGAGCTGATAAAAGATAGTTCTTTATGTTCCGCACCTTGGTGGTATTATCCTTCATACATCCCATAACATACTCAAGATGCATATGGTTAAGCTTCAGGAACTTGGACTTAACAAGGTTTGTAGGATACTCATTCTTGGAGATCCAAATGCTTGGATTCTGGCAAAGCACTGTCTCAAGCACCAAGTCATAAATGCCTTCAATAATGTCTGTGTCATGAGGATATCTTTCCAGCATGGTATCAATGCACAGATTTTCCCTGACTATTTCTGCATAGGCATTATACTCATCATTCAAATCGGTTTTCATCGAAGAGATATGATTAGTATTTATTATTCTTTTAGTATTATTAATATTAATATAATTAGGGTCGGATTCTCCGTGGTCTAGAACCAGATTTTCGCTTGGTCTAGAACCCGAAATTCCCGTGGTCTTGACCCCGATATTTCCGGGGTCTGAAATTTCCATATTTGTTCCAGAACTTGGTTTTTCCAAGGTCTGAACTTCTTCATTTTCCCTTGAAGCAAAGTTCTTGAGATAGATCTTGGTAGGCTTCCCCTGGCCCTGCTTTTTGCGCTCTATGAGCCCATATTCCTCAAGACTCTTAAAAAGACATCTGATCTTATCTTCCCCACATCCCAGCATTTCTGCCGCTTCCTGCTGTGCAAAGTATATATAAGCCCTCTGAAGCTCATCAAACCACTTATTTTTGAGGGATAATGACATTCTATCGAGCATAAGACCGTAAAGAGTCTTTGCAAGCGCATCAAGCCCGCTAAAATAGGCGTTTGTGAACAAAAGCTTTGGTATTCTGTAAAAGGCAAGCATTTCTGATTCCTGACCGCTGAAATAGTCAAAAATAATTCTATCGCTCACTCCTTTTTCCTCCCTTCAATGATTTTCTGCGACGTTCCATGGATTTAAGTGGTGCAATTTCTGCACTACCCAATCAGTTGAAATCTGTATCTACGATTGAAATTTTTAACGTAGATCTTGCTTGGCTTACCTTTTGCCTGAAGCTTATATATAAGTCCAAATTCTTCCAGTTCATTCATACAATCAATAATTGTGTGCTTGGAGAAATTGATATCTTCCTGAATCTTGCTTAATGGGTATATGATGTAAACTCTGTTTTCATCATCAAACCAATTGTGTTTTTTAGCTTCGCCCATGCGGTCCAAAAGAACTGCATAAAGCATTTTTGATGAAGCCGACAGGGAAGAAAAACTCTTCCCTGTAAGCAACTCCCTTGGTATCTCTACAGAAGCAAATTGCTGTGCCTGGGTATTATAAAAGTAGTCCATCATGTTATTGTTCCTCACTTTCCTGCGATGCCTTCCATTGCTCCAATAGACTTACGATTACTCTTTCAATCTCTGACTGTGAATAATATGCAGGGAAGTATTTGTTAAGCTTACGTTCTGTGATAAGGATCTTCTTCCTGGTCTGTGGCGTGGATCTCTTTTGGATAAGGATGTCTATCATCTGTTCCTGTGTAAGAGAGTCATCATCACGATATTGACGAAGATCCATGAGCTGTTCCTGTTTGATCATGCCGTTTTCATGGATGTATTCCCATATCCATTGCTGATACTTGTGATTCAAATACGAAATCTCAACAGCGACAAGAAAAGACAACCTGCCTTCATCTACCATGTCCAAAAGCTTAGGGATAAGTTCAGTAAGCCTGATATATCTGAAAACTTGGGTTCTATTCAATCCATTTTCCTTCCCAATCAGATCTCCAGAATTTGACTTTGTTGCATCATGAAACAAAGTTCCTGTAACTTGCTTTCCCTGATGTTTAATGGCATCCATCTTCATTTTGAAAGCAAATGCTTTCTCACTGGGCAAGATTTCTTCCCTCTGCATATTTGCATTAACCATGGCGATCGTTGCATCATCATTTGTCATTTCCTTGATGATTGCCGGTATCTTTCGAAGTCCAGCTCGTTTAGCCGCGTGAAGTCTTCTATGCCCTGAAATCATCTCGTAAGTTCCTTCATCATCCGGTCTTACTAGAACAGGAGTAAGCACTCCACTTTCCTTGATGCTTTCAACAAGTTCTTCCATCTTTTCATCATCAACGACCCTGAAAGGATGGTTTTCAAAAGGATAGATAGTCATTACATCAAGATCTACAGTCCCCTCGGTGCTTGGAACACCGAGGAGCTCATCTATACTAGATAGCTTTACTTTCTGACCAACTCTTTGTGCCATTGTTCATAACCTCCTTGATAAATGACGTGTAAGCAAATGCTGCTTTTCCTTTTGGATCGTACTGATACAAACTGCTTCCTGAAGCACTTATTTCTGCAGCTCTTACTGAAAGAGGGATCTCAGTTTCAAAAACATTTATGCTTGAGGAATATACTTCGTAGATCTGAGCCGCTATATCTTTTGCATAATTGGTTCTGTTATCCACCATAGTGATGAGAATCCCCTCTATTTCGAGTTTTGGATTGAGCTGACGTTTTACTCTTCCAATTGTCTTTATAAGCTGCTGAAGGCCCTTTACAGGAAGATATGCTGCCTGGCACGGAATAATTACCGAATCCGCACAGGCAAGTGCATTGATCGTCATCATTCCAAGGGATGGCATACAGTCAATAATCACAAAATCATAAGTATTTCTGGCGTTATCCACATATTCTCTGAGAATTGTTTCCCTGCTGATAACTCCGGTCATGCTTATTTCCAAGCTTGAGAGCTCAATATTTCCCGGCATCAGATCAACACCTTCTGCATGGTGGATAATTCCTTTTGATACATCCACGGGCTCATCATTGATAATATTTACAAGTGCGTTGGCAAGAGAATAATCAAGTCTGTCCGGTTCATCGCATCCAAGACTTATTGACATGCTACCCTGAGGATCCGCATCTATCATGAGTACCTTGTAACCTTCTCGTGCAAGCCCAATACCAAGATTCACACTTGTTACCGTCTTCCCTACCCCACCTTTTTGGTTTGCTACTGCTATAACTTTAGACATCTCTTTTCCCCCTTATTCATCAAATGACTCAATAAACGCATCAATCTTTTCTGTGTTGCAGAGGACCACTCCCTTTACCTTTCTTGTTGCCTTGGCTTCCTTTGCAAGGCTTTCAAAGGTATGAAGCCCCATTGAATAGAGCTCTGCTCCCTCTGCGTACCTGACATATTTCTTTTTGCCTTCCTTAACGATTTCTGCTAAATCTTCGATTTTCTTTCTTCTAGCCATGAATACTTCCTCACTTTCGTTTCCTTCTTCACAAAATTGTTCAATGTACTGTTCGATCAAATCTAAGTCCACAAGGGCAGTTTTCCGAAGCTTTATATTGGCTTTAGCTTCTTTTGCCAGAGTCACAAATGACCAATATGCCATGCTGTAAAGTCTGGCTCCGTCCTGGTAGGTGCAATATCGATGTTCTTTTCCTTCAAGATACTTGTCTAAGTCAACTGGTGGGGATTTTCCACGATTCATCTGTAACCTCCGTTTCTGGTGTTACGAGATGCAATTAAGAAGATCAGAATTTAGGGTACAAAAAAACCACATCTTCTCTTCCTTCGAGAAATGTGGTCAAATGTGTGATGTGTCTGAACCGATTATTCCTTTGACAATTACCCTGGGATAGAAACTTTTAAAAGTTCCTATCCCAAAATGCGTTTTTTTAGCAAGTAGAAATTGTCTTTTGACACACCACTGATGTCCTATTTATTTTGAATAAAAACTACATACAAGTCCAAATAGCTCCGTACTTGTCCAATGAATTCGTTGTAAAAATGTTGCATTTTTGGATAACATAGTACGTCTATGGATTTCAGTGATTCCTAATGAGTCCGTGTGTTACTTACTGGATTTCAAGGTCGGGAGCGCGCTATCGAGAAACTACCTTGAGCGGAATTGAACCGAATAGAATGGAAATTCTTATGAGAAGATTTTCAGTTTTCACTCCATAGAGCGGTATTGTGCGGAATAAAAACGTTGTATAAGATGTGTCTGTCCCTCGATTTTATGGTGCTCTATTACTTTTCACCATTTTGGCTCTAATATGTCCATACGAAATCATTCAATGTAAAAGACATGTAGCTTTCCAAAAATACATCTCGGAATCACTCATCAACTATTATTATATGCCCATATCCATGGGCTGTCATCAGAAAAATGCCAGATTTTTCAAGTTTTCATGTCTATGGTACAACATTCATGTCTATTCCTTCAGATGCCACCAAATAAGCAAAAATGGCGACAAGCTTTATTCATTGTCACCATTACTATTGCTATTTGAAGCCTTTTTTCTGAAGGTCATCACACCATGCTTTTATTTCTTCAAATGCTTTTTCAAGCTGTGTTATCTTAACCGTCATATGAACATCATACCTTCCATCGGCTTCCCAGGAAGAAAGCACCAGCTTCTTATCTTCAATATACTTTGGAACGATGATATTTATTCCCAATGACTGTGCATAGTTAAGAAGCTCGTTAATTGCATGCTTGTACAGCTTTCTCGGATCAGGCTGCTGAACGGCATAATAAATCTGTATCTTGATAAGTTTTTCAGCTGCCTGCTGCAAATGGTAAGCAGCCTGCCCCTTGAGGTATTTTCCCTCTTTAGGCGTTCTCTGCTTGACTTCATCAATGGTTGCCCCAGCTATAAACAGATCTGCTTTGATCTGCCCCATGTTTAATGGGTAACTACTCCCTGACATACAAGACCTCACCTCTGTTTATTTCTGCAAGTATCGCAGAATCATCTTCCTTTCCTGTTTTAAAATACAGGATGTCATAGCTCTGCAAAAAATCATCGAACTCTGAGAGCTTATCAGCAAATCTCATGAATTGCTTTGAAGTTAATGCTTTCCCTTTTGGTTGGCTTCCAAAAACAGCTATGTCGATATCAGATTCCTCTGTGCACCTGTCTTCAATGCTTGATCCAAACAAAATCACTTTATCAATCAAAGGACACTCTTTTGCCGAATCAGCTATGTTATCGAGATATTTACTTTTTATATCAGCAACTTTCACATTCCTGTTGCCAATCTTGACGTCAACAACTTTACACATAACAGTTCTCCTAAAACATCTATTATCGACATCAGTTCCTTAATCAGATTATACACTATTTCTCATTGGGCCAACCGCATATTTTTCCATAGAGGACCAAATCAGGATTTTTAATCAGCCTAAAGTGTTGCACCCTCATTGGATAAATATGCCGATGGCAATATCACTTGTACTTATATGTCCGCCTACTATAATCTAGTGTTTGCGATAGTTAGTATTAAGCTCATAAGTTCTTCTCTCACAGGATTTTGTTCGTAAAAGTATACCAATTTCTTACCATTTAATTTAATAATATAATGGTCTTTATCCCCCCACTCAATTTTATCTGCATTATTTTGTATTTCTGAAAACGATGTAAATGCAGCTTGATTTTCCATCATTCCTCGGCAGTAAATTCCTTTTTCTGTTATTGCAAAACCATTCTTGCCATTTTTAAATAATGTGTCATCATGAGCTAATATGATTTTTTCACCCTGAGGAATAGAAAGACCTTTTTGGATTTTTTCTGTAACAATAAATGCATTTTTATCTACTCTATTTAAAAAGTCATAACAAATATCTTCAATAGATTTTTCATTTATTGCACCCAGATCCTCATTTGCCGTAATTATCTCTTTCTCTGATTCTTTTGGTTTTCTGTCTACTTCAATCTTATCTAATTCAACGTTATTAGTATTAGCATCCGCTTTTTCTAGTCCAAACACTTCATATAAGTATTCTATTAAAACTGATTCTGCTTGCGCATACCACTTCGGATAACCCACTTTAGGCATATCCGACCCTATTTCAGGTTTGTATCCACAGTTGACACATTGTTTAACCAGTATCCTAGATTGAAGATTTGTTGAAAAGCACTTGGGACAATATTCAATACCATCTTGCTTTAGTATTTGTACCCTTCCTTTATTAAGATATTCAATAATTACTTGCAAACAGAGATACATTATATCCAAAGATTTAAAATCAGATGGAAACGAAAACTTGCTTTCACCTTTCATAAAAACACGATATTCTAGTTTTGGGCCCATATTTCTAATCACAATTCTTTCAATACTTGAATAAGGACAAATCTTACCATATGGTTCTCTAATACCTTTATCTGTTAAAATCGTTCTTGTAAATACAGGTTCTCCATAATAATCTTCTACAATCAATTCCTTGTCAGATTTTCCTAACGGAGCAATATAAAATAACTGTTCTTGTGAAAGCTTTCTAGCCTTTGGATATTGGTCTATAATATCTTTCCATTTCAAAATATTAACACTTTGGATATCCGTCTTAAATTCAGCCACTTTACCTATATCGTTAACCTTCTCCCAGGGCAATTTATCAAAGTTCGTCTTCACTGCCAAAAACCATTTAGCAATTTTTATCGATATCTCATCTGCACCAATATCATCTATTCCAATATCCATCTTCATTTCACTGATGGGTACATAATCCTCTTTAGTTTCTGGCTCACCATTTAGTGATATCTTAAGTTCATTCCTAATTACATACAGAACTTCTATCATATCATCTTGGGCATGATCCATTTTACTAGTAAGAAGCGGAAGTGGAATGTCTCCAATCCTTATTAATCTTCTATATTCTTCTTCTCCGAGATATCCGTATAGTTTATACCCATCACATTTAAAAGAAGAAATATTTATATAGTCCCTTATCGGAGTAAAGGTTAGATTATAATCAAACGATTTGGTATAAACACCATCACTCGTAATAGCAAAACCTTCTTTTCCATTTCCGTTACCACTGCTATCATACGCAAACAAGACCATAGAATCATTTGCAATCCCCAATGTATTTCTTAAATTATCATTTAATCCAAGAATAAATGTTGGATTTTTCTTAGAAAAAGTTTCTTTTGCTTTTGATATTTCCAACATGCTTTTCTCTGTCACATTAATAGTATTATCCGCTCTTTCTTTATTGATGGATTCTCTGAGCGAATTGACTCCATTTGCATTACAGAATCTTCTAATAAAATCATTGATAAAAAAACATAGTACCGATAATTCAGCAGCGCCGAAGTATTCTGATTTTGTAAGACTAAACATCGAGTTGCTACCATCTATTGTTAAAACTGGTTTCCCTTCGATCTCATCATAATAAACCTGCTTTATTTCTTCATATGGATATTTCTGTGATGTTTTCAAATCGACAATATGCAGTTTTGTCATGGCAATTCCGTTTTTCCCATTTCTTGACATAGATGTATCTGCATAAAAAATCATTTCATCATGTGGATCATCTATTATTCGAGATATCGTACCATCACTTATTTCATCCTCATCTATATAGTCACCTTTGAGCCAATAATGTAAAAAATGAGGAAGATATTTCTGTATACATTTTATCTTTGCGAAATAATCATCAAGATCATTATTATCCTGAATATAAGAAAAAACCTCGTTTGTTTTGAACCACTGACCCTCCTTTTCAACATCATAAAAATAATGCTTTACCAAAGATGCTTTTGGATTCTTATCAGGCAATTTATCAATTTCATTTTCTTTACAAAAATCCTCAACGATCTTTATTAAATCTAATGCATTTTTTAATTCTTTATTATTAAAGTCAAAGTCACTTAGAGAGCCATTTGAAGACAACTCTAATAAGCGGTCAGCCACAACGCCCTTTTTTACATCATCATCAATATGAGGAAACATAAATTCAATGTTCCAGAATTGTATATATCTTTTAAATTCATCAAGCTCATTTTTGATAAGATAATCATAGATTGGCTCATAGAATTTGAAACTATGGGGATATTTAGACGCTCCTTTCATATAATTCTTTCTAGCAACGATCTCATCTTCCTCATATTTTACTGTATTTTCATATATCGCATTAGCTTCTTCCTTGCTTAATGTATAATTTGCAGGGATTTTCCCATTTATGTATAGTTCCTCCATCGTAGCATTAAAGCAATTCATAATACAGTTTATAATACTGTTTACCAATGATGATCTCGTTTTTGGGTCACTTTTCAAAGCACTTAATTGAGAAGCAATCATCGCATTGTCTTTCCGTGCTTTTTCAGAATCACTGAAAGAATGCAACATATCACTTCCAAAGTTCATTAGTCCTGCGGTAACAGCACCCTTAATAGCACCGGAGACTCCAAAACCTCCTCCAATCCATCGTCCCCTAGCAGCTTTTTGCTGTTCTCTATACGCATTTAATTGTTCTTTTGCGTCTAATATTTTTGAATACTTAACTACAACATCTTCATAATAAGAAGGATAATCCATATTGTATTTAGTATTATACTTTGCCAGAAATTGTTCTTTACTCAGATTAATTCCATATCGATAGAATATTTCAATAGTCATATCAAGTACGGTATCGATCGTTTTTTGACCAGCTTCTGAAAATGAGCTAAGTATTTCACCTAAGCTATATGTTTTATTATACTGATTGTCAAGCGCTTGAAATGCTTGATGCGCTAAATTTGCATAACTTCCCAGCATAGAGGCATATTCTATTGCATCTGCCTTATATCCGAAGCTATATCCGCACAGATTAAACTTAATGGTATCATCAATATCAGTAGAATTATTGCTTTCTTTTACTTCTGCTGCTTTATTTTCTTCTTTTTGAACATCTAAGTTAAAGTATTCAGAAGGGCACCCACAAAACGGACACGCTTTTGCTCTACTAGAAATATCTTTTCCACAATCGGGACATTTAATCATTGCCATCTATAACACCTCCATAATGTTCAATATTTCTAAACCAAAGCTCTTTGTTTCAATAGTACTTTCCTCTATGAAGCTACGAATATCAGCAAGATCTCATTGAATAGTCCTTGCGTCTACTCGATATTTCTCAGTCATTTCGCCCTTACTTATTGTCTTCCCATTCAGCAACTCAGTATAAATGCTAAGGATTCTTCGTTCTTTCCCTGTATCTGCTTTACTCACGCATATCCCCCATGATATCTTATAACGCTGTAATCAAACGGATGCGCTTAAAAATTCTTTCGTATTAATTACATATTTGTCGTAATAACCTACAAAATAATAATTTCCACAATTTATAATATTCCCCAATGATCCATTTCCAATTATTTCCTTCTTCTCACCTAATAACGAAATCATTTTCAGTATTTTGTGATCCATATCTTCATATACTACAATACCATCATCGCAATATTCCGCAGAATAAACACACTTATCATCAATACTCTTTAGATAATCTCCACTTATTGAATTAAAGTGAGAATCAAATACCATGTATAGATAATAGCCCCTAATAGTTGCTAACATCAATCCCACAAAAGAAACGCTACTACTGTCGTCGAAGTGTGTTTTCCTTAGCATAATATAGTTATCACCAACCCTTTCAAAACTTTCCAATACTCCAAGTCCATCTCGCTGGACTGATGAAGGGTATATTTTTTTGCTTGCAGGATTATCCTTTCCAGTAATCAGATTGTATTGAAAAATCTGGACAGAATCTGTTTTCTCCCCATACTGATGTATACTCTTATTTTTCCTGTATGAGCGCGTACTTGATTTTGCATAATATATGCAATCACCTACCACAACGAACTTCTCTGTAAGTGACAAATTAGGTTTCACTATTTCTCCTGTATTTATATTCAGCAAGCACCATTCACACTTTTTAAACGAAAAAATGAAATAAACTGACTCCACTCCCTTTATTATGACAGAATCTTCATTTTCCCATGTATTTGATAAATCAATAACAAGATGGCTATTAATTAAGTTTTCGTCAATGGCATAATAATAAACTCGAGGTCCAATCGAAAAGAAAAAACCATCTCCATAAGCTTTTATACTATTAAATACTCCAAGCATATAATCATTCATGACTTCATCACTTGTAGCTTCTGACAAAGAGTAAGTATCAATTATAAGGTTATATATATTAAACAACCTCGATTCTCCCGTAGATTTGGAAAAACAATATATTCTATTATCCTTTTCATAAATAACATGATCAGTAGTATTATACGTATTACTTCCATGATGCTTATTGTGTAAAGAAAAGAATTTTTGTGCAATTTCCTTACTAACATTGCAACTATTATTCTCACACTCCCTTAACAACTTTAATGTTTTGATGTCAATTATAATTCCCTCTTCGTCTTTTATATCAATCGTATTATCTGCATAATCTCCATAATCACCATAAAACTCAATTAATCCCTCTTTACCAAAGAGACAATATACTGTCTCTATCACAGCATCTATTTCATCAAACGATTTGATTTCAAAATAAGAAAAGAGCTCATCTTCATATTGAAAAATTCCGTCCATACTTGACTCTTTAAGATACAAATATATTCTTAACGCCTTAGCTATAGTTTTTATTGCTTTAACAGACTCTAATGACTTTATTGCACCAAAATCATAATTTGTATCTGGCTCATAACCTTCTATATTCAAATGATGTCTCAAATTGTTAAAAAAACGTTTTTGATCATCATTTATTTTCACCATACCCAATGTAGCCAAAACATTTATTAACATTTTTTTCTCATGATCTTTCAGTTCATTAGGTTTTACAGAATTACATATGCCAAATATTTTAGCAATAGCATTTTCATCCGCATCTTCAATAAGACAATCCACTGCCATTTTCATCTCATCATGGCCGTCAATAATAAGATCAACCCTCGACTTGAGATAATCCATTGCTTCTGCTTCTTTTTCGATCAGTTTTTGTGCCACTCTAAGTCCTGACTCGACCCCCTTATTATAATCATTTGCCTTACTCATATTGCGATTCCTCCAAAAATGAATACCTATCGCTTGTAAAACGATTAAACAATTCCTGCTCCAAAAACTCTCTCCGTATTTCTTCTTGTAGCCTTTTACTCTTATATATTTGATGAACAGCCTCTATCATTCCACCTATATCTAAGTGACTTATAGATTTTTTTATTATCACGGCATTCCCTGAAAGCATCCCGGATACCATACCACTAGCTACAACTCCTAAATTAATAGCCTCTGCTATAACATTAGAAGTAGACACAATTTTTCTAGTTCTCACAGAATACAAATCACGACTTTCATCTTCATCTTCTTCATAACAAAAGCCATGTAATGTACCAACAATAGTATTGATTATTAGAGAAATTATAAAGCTTTTTGCTATTCCCTTTATCGCTCCCTTTAATACATCCTCTAGCTCTTTGCTATTCCATTTACTATCAAGTAATTTTTGCTGCATACTCGCAGAGAGTAAAGGAATAGGCAACCCAGTTTTTGTGTATTTGTCAGATTGCAAATGCAAATTTTCCTTAAGTAGTGCTGTTGTAATCCGGTCACGGTCCTCCCTGCATGATTCAATCACATCTGCGAACATCCTAGGAATTGAATAGCAAGGAGTTTTAACAACTACTTGTGTCCTTCCAGATGGAATTTCGACTTTTCTTGTAGTCAATGCTACATCATTAAAAGTAATTGCTCGCGTCATTATATTAGCTGTTCCAATCACTTGTCCTATTATAGGATCATGTCCAAGGGTTGCTGAATGATGATTCATACTATAGATTTGCTTCCCATATTCAGTCACACCTGGTATTACTATATCCTCTGTTCCTTTCATGGCATCGTATGGAACAGGTAACAATATAATATTTTTATTATCTGGAAATCTATGCTTTTCTCTGTCTTCTTTACCCTTGTCTAATACCTTTGCATTAGCAGTCTTATCCTTTTTCCCTTCTGAAGAGCTATCTTTTCTGCCATCTGTTGTAGGGGTAAGTGTTTCTAAATCGAATGTAGGTATTAGAATCCATCGTGCACACTGAATCGCAACAGCGCCCCACAAAAAAGCCATATCTTTAGTATTGTTTATACCTGTCTTTTCTGCGAATTGCTTATCTATATCAGTAATAATGACATTGACATTATTAAATCTCTCTAAGGACTGTTCTGCATGATCATGGATTTCATTAACTGCATCTGAGAATTTTGCTAATTCTGCTGAGAATTTTTGCTCTCCTTCGTCAAATATATTTTTGATATCTTCGTATTTATCTAGCATAATAAAAACTCCCCACCAAAAATCATATTGTCATTTTTAAATATAACGCATGAACTGTTTGATGGTTTTCCGTCCAATAATTTATACACTTGAGCTGATCTTCTACTGTTAACTCTCTAAATAAACCACATTGCTCAAGAAGAACCTCTGTATTATAACCAAGAGTCATTTCTTGTAATTTTAATAATTCACTGCCTTTGTCAATGTCTTTTTCCGTTCCCAATCCCAAACACGTCATAATACCACAGTAAAAGGATGCTACCACAAATCCTTCTTCTGCAAGCTCTTGAAAAATACAAAACGCTTTACTTGGATTCAATAATAATATGTCTCCGTTAATATAACAGAAAGCTTCCTCATATCTTTCCCTAATCGATTCAACCTGCTCATCCGCCAACCCCATTATTATTGATCTCCTTCAAATATTCATATTATCGTAAAGTTTCTTAGTTATTGCCCAACAACACCCACAATAATTCTATCATTACAAGGTGTAGCATTAATTAAATAAGTATAAACTTACGATAAATATTCTCCACCTAGAAGGAACTATTTTTCGTTTACTTGTCTTTTTTTATCATATGCTAACAAACAACTAGGACACATCTTGTCCTTCAATATTTTTTATACAAATAAATAGCCCAGCTCCTTTCAGAGCTAGGCCATATATCAATCCATCCTTATCAAATTAAAATCTTCCCTTCCAGACTCAGCATATGCTTCTTCTTAACACTCTTATCAATCTCAGTGTAAACATCAAGTGTGGTCTGAATATCCGAGTGTCCCATGATTTCCTGTGCAATCTTGGGATTAGGCTCGTTCTCACAGAGTCTACTGCAGAATGTATGTCTCAGTACGTGGCAGGAGAAATACGGAAGATGTTCCGGTTCTCTATGCTCTTGCTTAGCATTGATATCTTCAAGATTATTATAATCTGTAACAATCTGATGTAGTGCTCTATTGATTGCTCCCGGAACATATACCATGTGAGCTGAGTTGCTGAACACAAAACCGGAATATCCATCAATCTCTTCCTCACAAAAGCCCAAGCACTTCTGCAACTCATATTCAGCTAGAAACGCATCTATCACTTCACTTACGAGCGGAATCTCCCTTATCGCAGCTTTTGTCTTGGGAGACTGGATGCGCTTCCTGCAAACTCCATCACCATCAGGTCTGTCGTTCATAGCTCTCTCTACAGAAAGGGTGCGGTTTTCAAAGTCTATATCGGTCCATAAGAGTCCAAGTGCTTCGCCAATTCGGAGACCTGTACCAAGAAGAATAGTAATAACGGGAAGCCATCCTGTATATTCCCTGTTGGCTCTAACGAAATTCATAAATTTGGTCTGCTGATCAATCGTAAGTGCTTTGCGTTTATTCTCAATCCAGTACTTACTGCGCTTGATTTCTCGCATAACACCCTCTGTAGGGTTGATTCTCAGAAGTCCGTCACGAACTGCCATCTGAAAAGCAGGCTGCAAAAGAGTATTAACATGATCTACTGTTGTCCCGCTAAGTTCTTCTTCAATTATCAGTTTGAAATAGTATCCCTTGACATCAGAGTACCTTACATCAGCAATCTTTCTCTTACCTATGGAGTCTTTGATCAGATGATTATACAGGTACATGTACGTACCCTTAGTAGTGTCCTTGAGCTCAGGCTTATTATCAAGATAGCGCTCTATCATATGATTCACTTCAATAGACTTTGCTTTATCAGCATCAAGCCCATCTGCATAGTCCTTTTTGATTTCCTGCTCCCTCTTTCGCAGATCCACAAGCGTCTTGGTATAAATGTAATGGCGCTTGCCATACCTGTCATAATAATTGTAGCAGTATCTACCATCCGACTTTCTCTGTGATTCACCTCTGCGCAGCTGATAGCCTTTGCTGTCTGTTCTTACCATAATTTTCCTCCTTGTTTTGGAAGGAGGAACAGTTGATTAAAATCATTATAATCCGCACTGTTCCTGCCTTCAATGCTGTTTTCAGTTCATTTTTTTGTGATAATTCCATTGGACTTACTTGGATGTGATTGGATAATTCTGAGCATCAATTTTTTTCATGGAAATTTTCCATAAACTCATCAATGATCTCCGTATTTACAAGGCAGCATCTTTTTATCCTGTAAATAGCCCCTGCCTCCTTGGCCATTTTTGCAAAAGTCTTTTCACATACCGAATAAAGAATTGCTCCCTCATCGTATCTGACAAACTTTTTCTGACCACCCCTTACCATCTCTTCCAGATTAGGTATTTCTTTTCTTGCCTTTGGCATTTTTATACTCTCCCTTCCATGTAATCAATCATCTGATCACGCAGCCATCTCTTGGAACGATACAGTCTCTGTCTTACAGAACAGTATTCTAGCTGAAGTTCTTCAGCAAGATCCGAAAGTCTCTTTCCTTTTTCAATGTAGCTGAGTACAAGCTGGCGTTCCTCTTCGCTTAGATTGTTCAGCTGGTCATTGAATAACTGGTAGTCTCTGCGCATATCCCTAAGAACAAACGCCTCTTTTTTAAAGAGCTCTCCTCTGTCAGTCCCTTCAAGAACACCGTTCGAAAAGTCACAGGCAACAAGTGCATCTCTTGTCATGACATTCCCGGTAGCGGTATTACCTGTCGGATCACTAATGGTACTCTTCTGTACTCTTACCCCCAGTTCTCCATTCTCATGCCTACGGTTCGTAGCTTTCTCATTTTCTATGAGATAGACAAGTCCATTTGTGCGACTGTCGATAACTCCAAGAAATATCGCAAAATTGTTGTAGATCAGATTGACCCTGCCAGAAGCATCTGCTTTGGCATACTCTTTTACTAAGTTCTTTTTCATGCTTCTCCTCCGAAAGGATCAGCTGTATTCGAGAAATATTTACCGGCTATTTCCTGTCTACGGTTTCATTCTATTCCGCTCTGTTACCCTCCTCGAGCGGTCTCCACTTGACTTTGTCAAGTGTGGCTTGACTGTTAATACTTAAGAAAAGACCGCATCTGGTCTAGTAAGATTTTTTTATCTCTTGGCCTCATCTGTCTGAAAAGAGTTATCATTTCCTCTTCATCTTCTCTTTCCAAAGTGCTGTCGTCTTCTATGTCATCAATAAGGGCATGTACAGATACTCCAAGCACAAGCGCTATAGTTTCAAGCGTAGACACTTTCATGTCCGTTCTGTCCTTTTCATATAGCGATACGGACTGCTTTGTAACATTGATCTGTGCAGCAAGCTCTTCCTGGCTGAATCCAGCCATCTTGCGATATTCCTTGATCTTTTCTCCCATCGTTTTTCTTTTTGCGCATGTTGTTTCCACTTTTTTCATCTCTGCTCCTTTTTTGGAGCCGCATGAACGGAAACATAAACATCGCCAAGAGCATTAACAGTTACAAAGTACATGAAAAAAGAGCCTGCAAAACTCGAATACACCTCAAGGTCAAAGACCTATTGGTTATATTTCCGTTCTGCAGGCTCCATATTATTCTTGGTCAGCACTTAAAGCACTGCCTTCATTCAGCTCTTGGCACAACTTTTGGTAGAAGATGCTGTTCCTGGCTCGTGATATCCGCTCCCCGGCAGAGTATCCGGCACTGCACTAGTCCATCTAAAACCTCATTCTTATGAAATTGTCATTACCTATGTCTTAATCCATCAGCAGACCTGCAATTTTGCAAGTTCTGCTATCTTAGAAAACTGTCTGCTGTACATCTCCAGCCTTTCTGCATTAGATGATACATCGTTCTTGTCGCATTTCCATGTTGCAACGAAATCATTGATTGAGCATATCGCGATCATCTTGGAACAGACCTCGCATGGTTCAGACCCATCCGCAAAACTCGCTCTCATAATCTTGCTTCCGCAATGTGGGCACATTACCCAGTTAACTCCCTCTACTGCCAAATTCTCTTTATCATACTTCGCCTTACTCAATTTTTTTCACATCCTCCTCAAGTGAAACAAAACATTGTCATGTTACCAATAACAACGGATAAGGGAAAGAAAACCGTCCTGTAATCTGCAATAATAATCTCGAAATGCACGTAGCAGTGGGATTAGCATTTCTAAAATATTCGCTCCGATTACATTATTTGCTGATCATTTTTATAGCTCATCTGCTATAATTAGATTATAGCTTCCCCAGAATGAACTAACAAGTAAAAAATCGAACATTTGTTCGCATATCTTTTTGTTCAATTCTTCCAAATGATAAAAAAACAAGTTCCCTCTTATCCATATATGAAATACCGAAAATTCAGTGTTTTTTTATTAATCTTCATATTTTCTTATTTGTGGTACCCAGTCCCTGTAATCTTCTATCCTGAGCATCTTCTTACAGTATTCTAGGAAAGGTCTTTGTTCAACAAACGTTGCTTCAAGCAAAATGTGATTTGTTGCACCCATCTCTGATGCCATGTTATCAGCACTTGTTATTGCACTGTATTCCAGTGCCATCTGCCCGGAAACAAAAATATAATCCACCCTCGTATTAACTCCCCTGTAATGGCGGGTAGAATATTCCTCCTTGACATCCAGCATGTTTACCAGCTTGCCCAGTTCACGGAAGTAGTCATGGTTATGGAACTCCAGTCCTTTGTCAGTATTGAAATCTCCAAGAAGTACAAGCTTTTCGCCAAATGGTATTTCCCTGATCTCGTCCAATAGGCTTTTCCAGAATTCTTCTCCCTGTTCCTTAGCCTCTGCTTCTGCAAGGAATAACTGTGGCATATACACATTCATCAATCGTATCTTTGTATCATTTTTCAGCGTGAGGATTCCATAAGTATATCTGTAAGCCATGGTATCCTTGTCATTATTGATCTTAAGTGCTTTGTAATCCTTGACAATATCATCTCTGATTAGCGTCACTGCTATGGGTTTCTTTTTCTGCTTTCTGGTCCATGCCGCAGGTGTTATTATCCGATATTTCTTATCCTGGATATTTTCACATTTCTCAATCCATTTGCAGTTTTCACCTGCAATAAATTCCTGAAGGGCAATTATGTCATTTCTGAGTATTGCTTCCTCAATATCCTGCCAGACAAACTCCTTATCATATTCGCGAGTATAGTCCTGAACATTCAGAGTCCCAAACTTTGCCAGTACATAAGGCTTCAGTTCTTCAGCCTTCATATCCTTGTCAACTTCATCCCACATATGGGTATAAATTGTTCCAGCCAGAAGCATTTTTATAACGAATGGCTTGTAGATTTTTTTGTTATTAAACATTTCAACAAACTCATTCCGCATGATCTCTAACTGTTTTATCTCTTCATCGGAAAGGTCCAGTTCTGTATGAATTGCTTCCTTGCTTTTAGGATATGTTTCCGTTGCGTAATCCTCTATCCCAATCCAGTCCATTTCATCGCGCTTCGGAAAGATCTCTGCAAGTGCTCTGCTGACAAGATAACTTCTGCTGATTCCCGTATCATAATCTCCATACCACACTTCTTCAACAGCATCACATGCATCAAGTATGTCATAGGATATTTTCATTTGAAGCATAATTTTCCTCCTGCTATCATGGTTAGGTTTTCCGTTACCATCGACAATGGTTAGGATATACCCTAACCAATATTCTTGTCAATACCTTCTATAAAATTTAAAAAAATGCTATTGAATATCCATTGGAAAATTACGTTTAGGACTTATCATTACACTTTTTATCTCCAGAAGGCATTATTTTTCATGACATTTCCAATCCTAGCGAAACCAATATAGCAGCATTAATACGAGCCATATCCTCAGGTCTGAGCATAGTAATGATACCCAAAATATCATCCTTATCAACAGTATCTATCTGTTCTGCTTTAACAACAGACAACAAAAGATCATCATAATGCTGCAGCAAAACATGAGTTTTCATTTCCAATCTTTTAAGGCTTTTTGTCATGTATGCAACTATTATTACCGGAGAATACTCATTGCACTTATCATTTGAAATAATAACCGCAGGTCTGTCTCCAGTAATGACATGCCCTTTAGGGTTCTGATATATGTTTCGTATCTTAACAACCATGCCTCTTTTTAGCATTGAAAGCTTCGTATCACTCATCATACTATTCTCCTCACTTTTTTCATTGCAATTTGCTTTTCTTTACGGTCTTATTCTCTCAAATTTGCTATAACATAAAAAGGAACGAGGCATACAAAAAAACAGCAAACCAAAATGAATTGATTCACTGTTTTAAATCTTTGACTTTTTCTATTCAAGTTTCAAATTAGAATATCCTGTATTCCCAAATATATATAAAAACTCATAGCATATTCTATTCACAAGCTTATATGCTGCTCTGTCATTAATAGTTCTGTAAGGCATCAGAAAGATGTCTCTTAGCAATGTGCATATTTCAACAAATTTGTCAAAACCATCAAGATAACCTTGTTCCCTAAATGTCCCTCTAAGTATTTTAGCATCCAAGAACATAAGCTCTGTTACGTCTGGTTCTTGCCCCGCCAAAATATTTCTAATAACAGCCATTGCCGTGCGTCTATTATATTTACTTTTCTCCATAAAGCCTTCTCTTATAAGAATTTTAACTGTTTTAGCATCCTCTCCTGATGCCCAAAAGTTCTCATTATTTCGAGCAAACACAAGTAGTTTTTGACATTCATCTTTTTTACGTTTCAATTCATGTACCTTATCACCTTCCAAAATATAATCATCAATCTTGTTTTGATATTTTTCATATTTTACGTATTCATTCTTCACTGGCGCCACTGACTTTGCTGGCAATAATCTGAAAATTTCATTCCATTCTCCATACCATGCTTGCCTATTTAAGAACTGCACATAATACATCATAATACTATCGGAATTGTTTCTTGCTGTTCCATAATAATCCAAATGAAAACGCACATCGCGGTGATAATTATTTTTCTCTTCTTCCAATTTTTCAAATATAGTTTTTCGCATATCGATTACTTTATCTTCAACTATACTCAGAGCCTCTTTATAATCTTTCATATTGGGATTAGCCATTATAAAGTAATACAATGTACCAAAACATATTCTTTCGCATACCTTTATATACTGTTCAATGTACTGAGTATTTGTAAATCCAAGTCCGATGCACTTAAACAAGTCTTTTTCTTCTAATATTTCACTCAAAATACTATCGGAATACTCTAACATCCTTTTTGCTGTTCTTAGATATCCTTCATGCCTTGCACCTACAAGATCAATATTTATATTAGTAATGATTTCTGTAATTTTCAAAGTATGATAATCCTTCAGCTCAGGAATGGCAGTTGCTAAATCTGTAATCTCCCTTTTACGGTCTTCGCGTTCAATCAATAAATCTGAATAATCATATTTTATGCCTTTATAGCTTAACCCTCTAAATAACAAGCGGTTTCCTTTATTCCTTCTATAAAACTGTACAGCTATATCAGATAATTCTTCTTCTGTCATATCCTCCAAGGGCAGCCATGACAACGGGGAATCTTCATTATTGATGTGATCAACAAAATGGTCAAGTTGTATTCTGAGGCTTCTATATTCATCACCAGTCTTGGAGCCTTCCCAACATTTATCCACAGCCAAATTCTTCATCTTTTTATAATCCATAAACCCAAACATCCTTTCTAAAGCTAGATCCTATGCCATCCTATGCCACGTTTGTCTTTCTGATGATATCATCTCTGCCAATATCATTTTAATCAAAAATATACTATCCATGTCATCTGCCAATAAATTTAAAAGGCAGACAAGTTGTCTACCTTTTTAGTTTACACTTCTCTATTCTTTTTTCTCAGTAAATACCGCTCTGAATCTGCCTGGTTCACTACTTCCCCATGCAGAAAAATCGAACTGTGGATCTGCAATGCATTCCACTGTAATCACATATTTCAGGAATTCTGAGGTTGTTCCTTCATCAGGTTCAATAGTTACCCTGACTATGGTGCCATCGTCATCCCATGATTTTTTACACTCCATTGTCTCTGTGCTCTTTCCGTCCCATGGAACACTTAATCCCAGAGCAGATGGTGAGTTCTCGTCTGTAAAGAAGTTCAAATAACTTCCCATATAATATGACGGACTGAAGTTTACATATGCAGTCCCGTTCTCATATCTGCAACTACGATACCAGATAGAATCTTCATTCTGTCCTGTAAAAGCTTCCTGCCCTCCAATATTGTAAATCACGAAATACCCATCAGGAACTTTCATGAAAATAGCATCACTTAAGAATATCCATGAGCGGCATTCTTCTGTCATATCTGACAACGACGCTCCCGGCAGATAAATCAGGAACTCATCTGCATCCTCAAATCCATATGGCGTTGAATAGACATATAACGTCTCGTCCACGATTTCTTCAGTACCTATTTTTTCCTCGTTTTCAATATTCATTTCCAGCAGCTTCATAGAATAAACATATTCCTTGTCAGTAGGCTCCGGATTGGAGAACTTTCCTGAGAAGTTACATATATACAGTGTTCCATTCGGATATCCTTCACCAGTAACACCCATGTCCGAATCATGGTACTGCCCTACAAATGAGCCGTCTTCAGAAATCTCTATGTCTGTACTCCATCCGCCTGCTCCGCTTGAAAAAGCAAACTTGCCTGGCATTTCAGTGAACAGATTACTATCTTCTGATTGTCCCATAACCCAGCAATACGAATCCGGAGATATCTTCTCGCCCTCTTTGCAGGCAATTTCAATAACTGAATTCACTTCTTCATCATCTTTGGAATCCAATTCAATATGCAAATAGTCCTCACCCGAAACATAGTAAGCAGTCCCAGCACTCTCCCTGTATTCTGAGGCAACAGAATAGTTTTCTTCAAGCTCACTGATAAACTCTTCAACAGTCTGTTCCTTCATATTTCCTGTAAAGAAAGCTGACGTATTGCCCTCCAACCTAAGAAACATTGAAGAATCCTCTATAGAGAAATCTGCGGTATCGTCATGCCACATTCCCTCATAAACCACCTCAGCATCCAAGTCTGGGCAATCAGCAATATATCTGCCCCCATGCAAGAACTCTGCATCAGCACCACCCTGTTTCAAGAAATCACCGTACGTGGATTCAAAATATGTAATTACCTCTGGCTTCAATTCACCAATGGCTGCTGCTTCATCCTGGTCTGCCAGGGTGACATCATTATTATCCGGCTTTTCTTCCTCTGCTTCAGTAGTAACTGATATGTTGCTCTCTGATTCCAGATTCATATCAGGTTCTGATTTTATGTCATTCTGATTACTAGAACACCCTGCCAGCACCATAATACCGGCTGTCATTATTCCAGTTATAAAGAGATTTCTTCCTCTTGATTTCATAAAACCTCCTCGCTATTGCTATTGCCCACCATGGAATCAAATACGGCTTCTTCAATTACTTTAATACATTCGTCAGGATGTTTTTTTATATCTGTTCCCCAAAACCTTATTACAGTCCATCCTTCATATAGTAGCTTCTTATTAACCTCGTCATCACGCTCGCGATTCCTTGAAATCTTACTGATCCAGAACTCGCTATTATTGCTTTTCTCCAGTCTGGGCTTTAGTACTTCCCAGTTCTTTCCATGAAAAAACTCGCCATCACAAAATATAGCAATCTTATACTTTGTGATGACGATATCAGGATTCCCTGGAAGCTTATCATAGTTCTTCCTGTATCTGTACCCTTTATTCCAAAGGGCTTTCCGCAAAAGAACCTCTATTTTTGTATCCTTAGAGCGGATATGTTTCATGTTTTTTGTCCGCTGTTCTTTGGTAAGTACATCAGCCATTTGAATACCCATCAGCAAACTTTTGCCGCTCTTTTACCAGACCGAGAAAGTCTTCAACTGAATACAGCCATGACTGCTGTTTTTCAGAATATGTCGCATGAATTTCCTTAGGAACAACAAGCTGCAGCTGGCGGCTTATCATCTCATTAGTCTGATTCTCACTAATAGCACCTTCGAGCGTAATGAGGTGCTTTCTATCAATCTTATCTGCCTCTTCCAGAACCTGCCTCCATCTATCCTTTGCAGTTGTTTTGGCACCGAGCATTGTGAGCTGGGCGGGTGGATAGTTATCATCCCAGTAATGGTCTATCGATGGAAAAATAAAATCCGGCTTGGACTTATTTTCAGTCGTTGGTGTATGCGAATATCTTATGTTGTGCTCAGTAAACAAAGCCTCAAGATGGTTTTCAAACGAAAGACCGGCTCTAGATTTTCTTCTGTTGTTCACCGATAACGAAAACTGAATAAATGCATCCACATCGACATCATCTCCAGTTTTAAAACCGGTCATCAGACGCTCCTGAATCAGATATCTCTCCATGCATTTAAACATCTTTTCTTCCATGTCATACCATCTGATAAGTGTTCCATCAGGATCATGAACTGGATCAGCTTCAACTGAATCTCTTGCAAATTTGGAAAATTCCCTTGTAGATGGAAATGCATTTCCAAACTTTGCAACCAGCATATCCGTATAGTCTTCTTCATCGTCCTGTGCCTCAACGCCAATAGCATATAGTATCATTCTGGCAGTAAAGGACACTTTATCAGATGGCTGGGAAGTCATATCAGTTTTGGCAACAAACTGGTTAGGGTTCTCATCCGGTCTCACATCAAAAAGCCAAAATAGCTGGTTTTCAATTATTGAATCCTTCCGCGCGATTATCGCAAGAACTGTTCCGTCCGCTTTAAGACATATGAACAGCGAGTCCTCTGCAAGTGCTGATTCCGTGACAGCATTAGTCGGGTAGTAAAGTCTCCACTCCGTCCTTGTTGGATGATTGTACCTGGCATCATACCATGTAAGCTCACCATCTGCTCCTACGGCACTGTCATCGTCTGTCACATAAAGAAAATGTGTTGGTATGCTGACCTTCTGCTCGTCTGTACCAAACATTTTCTTCAGCATACTCACACCATTATATTCATGCTGGTTACTTATTGTCGCATCAGCCTCAACTGCCGAAAGGCGTTTCACAGCAACAGCCTTAAAATACTGGTTTAAATACCCTGCTTCCATGCAATCCTCCTCAGAACTTATACGACCGCCTGCATTTGTTCATGAGCTGCTACTTCAGGAACGGTTTCGTCAATACCCACAGCTGTCAGCTTCTCAGTTTTGACCACGGCAAGCTGCTCTGCAGCAGCATCAAGTTCTGTAATCTTTGAGCAGATGAGCTGTGCCACATTACCCATAAGAGGAACAACAACTGAGTTGCCAAACTGTCTGTATGCCTGTGTATCTGAAACTGTAATTTTGAATGTATCCGGAAATCCCTGCAGTCTTGCACATTCTCTTGGTGTTAATCTTCTTGGATTCTTTCCTTCCTGGGCTATAAGGATTTCTGATCCATCCTTGTAGTATCTTGCGCTTAACGTTCTTGATACTCCATCAGGCTCTGCAATACCATATCCGAATCCGTTACCAGCAGCCTTATGCTTGGCAGCATATCCCTGAAGGTATGTCCATAGTTTGTCTGACAATGTATATTTTGGGTCAACTTCTTTTTCAAGAATATCTCTCATGACAGGTTTGGGTTCCACCTTGTTTATATCAAAAGAGAATCCTATGTCGCTACCATAACGCTTTCTGTCAAAGCCGACAATGATAATTCTCTCTCTATGTTGCGGAACAAAAGCCTGACCATCAATTACCTGGTAGAACACTTCATAGTCAAGTTCATCAAGCGACTCACAGATAACCTTGAATGTTCTTCCCCTGTCGTGACTGCAAAGATTCTTAACATTTTCAAGCATAAATGCTTTAGGTCTCTTGGCTTTCAGGATTCTGCATACATCAAAGAAAAGAGTCCCCTGGGTCTTATCTTCAAAACCGGTGGCCCTTCCCATGCTCTGTTTCTTTGAAACGCCTGCAATGGAAAAAGGCTGACATGGGAAACCGGCAACAAGAATATCATGATCAGGAATCTCATTCTCATCAACTTTGGTTATATCGCCCTCAGGCTGTTCTCCGAAGTTTGCAAAATACGTCTGCTGACTATACTTGTTCCATTCGCTGGAATAAACGCAATGACCTCCGGCATTTTCGTATGCAAGCCTCATTCCTCCTATTCCGGCAAAAAGATCTATGAATGTGAAGTTCGCATTCTCGGGAACTTCCTTGTTCTGATTATTTATATACTGCATGATTGCAGATGATACTACATCCTGCAGAGATGAATTCTCACTAGTGTTGCATCCTGTTAATGCCTCATAAACTGCATCATCAAGTCTGACATGTAACTGTTTTGCCATATCTTACTCCTCCTGGGTATTATTCCATACCAATTCTATCCCATTATAACAAAATCATGTTCGTGACACAATATATAGGGGAAATATATGGTATATCATCCTTCCCTATACAAAATATTCCTTCAGGCAGTTTGTTCCTAAATTCCACCTGACATTCTATTAATGACATAAGAAGAGTCCAATAAAAACACCAGCTCTGCAAGTCAGCATTTATGCAAGTTTATACAAAAAGAGAACCAGAAACATTTTGTCCTGATTCCCTTTTATGATTCAATATGAAACTCTTTTTACTATATATGATGAAAAATCAACTCCGCTTCTTTTATCTATAAAGCTCCCCGGATCTATCTTTATATCCATCTGTTCCGGTTTGTCTGCCCTAACCAGAATTCCAGGTTCTGTCTCCGTTGCAATTTTAAGCGAATGCCCCGGCACTCTCATTACAATAAGTTCCATTTTTGAATTATCATTAAGAATGATATCCCAGTCCGTCTCCAACAGGCTGGTCCGTGGGTTTGCCCAGAACGCTGATTTATCATCCGGTAACACTGAATACGTTGCCGTTTTACCTATACCAACACCATTATCATTGAGAAATGCAATCGCTTCTGTTTTGGCACGCTTTCCCAAAGCCAGTTTGGTCTTAATATCGATTGTATTTATAAGAGAATTACCCTTATCGGGTTTTGAATCAGAGAACACTGTGATGCCAATAAGCTGCATCAGAAAAAGTGCTTCGTCCAAATACTGTCCAAGAAAAACTTCGCGGAATTTATCAACTTTTGGATTATTACCTTTGTTTTTATTGTCACAGTCAAGCTTTCCTATACTTTTTGCTTTTTCTATCAGCACAGATTCCAGATAGTCTATATCTGTATGGGTAAGGCTGTCACTCTGCGTTGTAAGAATAACAACGCTCTCCCACCAGTCTTTTCCAACAATATGCTGATTGATTCTTTTTGACAAATCCGAGGACTGACCAACATAAACCCTATCCTTGGAGAGCAACAGATATACTCCGTATTTTTTGCAGGCATCTGTTTCAAGTAATTCTGCAACTGACTCTCTTGGAGCAGAATACAATTCACCAGAGTTCCAGCTGGAATCCTCCATGCTGATTACCCCTGATAAATCACCTTCATGCAAAAGTAAATTTATTGTTTTTGCCTTAGCTACTGACATATTGCCACCTCTTACCCCTATCTATTCTAAGTATAAGGGTTCCAAAAACTGTGATCAAATACTTTTTACAAGCTCTGGAACAGTGATATTCATTGGTAGAATGCAAACAAAAAAAGGGCAGCTCTGCACTGGTTTTACATGCAAAAGCTGCCCCATTCCATCTTCTTTTTATTTAAACGGCAAATCCTCACCGAAGTCATCCGGGATATTTGTAAAACCACCCTCATCTGCCCCTGTGCCATAACTGTTATCCGCTGCATTTTTGCTTTCGGCAAATTCCAGCTGTTCCACTATTACATCAGTGGTATAAATACGGGCCCCATCCTTTTCATAACTCCCAGTCTGTATCCGTCCTGTCACAAGGAGCTTTACTCCCTTTTTACCAAAACGCTCCATAAAATCTGCCTGGTTTTTGAAAGCGACCAGATTTATGAAATCAGCCGACTGCTCTTCTCCATCCCTTTTGAAAGTTCTGTTCACTGCGATATTGCAGCGTGCCACCTTCTTGTCAGAATCAGCGTTCCTGATCTCTGCATCTTTTGTAAGTCGCCCCATTAGTATAACTTTGTTCATTAGTCTTCTCCTCTCGAAATATGATAATTATCCTGTTTATCTGCTTTTGGTGATCAGCGCATTGTCCCTTGCCCTGGCTTATCTACGAGGGCTAAAGAAAAAGTGGCGAGCAGTGCATTTGACAGACAAATGCCTCGCCGCTCGTTGAGAGGATACTCTCAAACTCTTTACCCCGGCGATAAATCGCCTGACCTAAAACCCTCGCTATGCTCGTGTTTTCATATCAGCGTGAAGGCGTGCTTCTTTCTTTTTTCGGAGTACGTTCCTGACCGTCCAGCTGTAAAAACATCTCCACATTGCGCTTTGCTTCCTGAAGAGTTCTGTTATTATCACGGGTCGCTTTGTACTCGCGGTAATACTTTTTCTTCTCTGCCATAAGCTGTTCTATCTCTTTTGTCAGTTCCTTCGCTTTTGGCAGTTTTCTGCCATAGGCATCAAGAGCTTTTTTAGCTGCTCTAAATACAGTAATCTCTTCACGATGAGCCTCAAAGAACTTCTGACTACATCCCTTCTTTTTGTATTCATCGTAAATGTCCTTTGTTCTGGCAAAATCCCTCAAGTTTTTCCTAAGAGCTGTCAGCTCATCAATCCTGCTCTCAGTCCTTTTCAGGTTTTCTGCAAGACTGGAAAAATCTGATGAAGCCGACTCTGCCATTTCTTTCAACTGATCATAACTTCGGATGTCCTTCTCATTCAGAAACAGCAGTGTATTCATCATGGCTTTGTTGTTGAAGTTCTGACTCCAGCGAATATAACCCTTGCCCTTACCCTGCTTTATCTTTTCCTGAATATTTATGAGCAGATCGAATTTTACATCCGTATCATTTATGGAAGGTCTGCTCTCCCCGGACATCCTTGCGGTCAGTGCTTCAACAGAATACCTCTTCCCCAACGATTTAAAACTGACGTAATTTTTCCTATCACATCCCCGCACTGCCAGATGTTTTCCATATCTGACTTCATATCCGTCTTTTATAAGAAACTGTAAAAGAGCATCCATACTTTTGGGATCCTGAGCCATTGCCTTATCTATAGAATCCCTGACATCCGCCCTGTAGGTCTTAGCGTATTTTGGTCTTAAGGATTTGAACTTGTAAGGTTCTATAACTGACAATCCATGCTCAAGGCATATCATGTCGGAGAGCCTGCGAAGCCCTATCCCGCAAAACCATGAATCACGGAATTTCCTGTCACAGTGAAGATTCACAGAGTTAAAAATCACATGATTATGGATATGCTTCTTGTCAGTATGAGTGCAGCATATGAAAGCATGCTCTCCTTTGGTAAAACGCATTGCAGTTTCATAGCCGACCCTGTTGGCTTCTTCCGGCGTTATCTCCCCAGGCTTGAATGATTGGCGGATCTGGTAAGCTATGATATCCCCCCGGTACTGTCTTCCTGTATTCTTAAGATATTCCAGCTTAGCCTGGTTAAACTCTTTATCCGCTATATCAGCATTACATGCATATGCTGTCACATATCTTTCGTCTTCTGTTTTTTCTTCATCCTTTGCATAATCAACTCTTGCCTTAAGGCACTGTGATATGGTTTTCCCTTTATTGACATGCATGGCTATAAGCTTTGTTGCCGCCATATCCATCCCCCACTTTTGTTACTGCATGGTATTAAACTTATCAAGGATATCTCCCAGAAGCCTTATGATCTCCCTGTGGGATTTCTTCAGATCTTCGATATCAGACTTGTATATGCTTCCGGTCTCATTGGCTCTTCTGGCATACTGGTTAAGGTTGTTGCTGCTGATGCTTACAAGTCTTAAGATTTCCTTAAAGTCAGACATATCAACTTCTATCACATAGCCATTCATCACCAGGCCTCTGAGGTAGGCACTAAGGTTTTTAGCACCTACCTTCTCCATCCTTGCATTCAGTTTTTCCATTTCCTCAGGAGTCAGCCTGAAGAAAAGCTTGCAGGTCCTGTTATTCATCTTCTCCGCTTCCGTCATCTTCCGATATCTGTGAAAGATAATCGTCCTCTTCATCAACATAATCCGCATCGGGATCAGGTTCCTCTACGGGTGCTTTCTTCTTTTTCTTAAGAGCAAAATATCCTGCTATTGCAGCTACCCCCATGAAAGGCAGTGCTACAAGAAGTGCTGTATAATTCTTTTTTACCGGTTCCGGCTCCGGTTCAGGAGCTGGTTCCTGTATTACTTCCTCAACAGGCTCCTTCTTCTTTTGATCCTTTTCAGAAATTGACTCCATATATTTTTCGACCTCATCATCTTCCATGAGTTTTAAGAGATCTGCTTCATCGACCATATTCAGAAAATGAACATTCTCATTGCCATCATCATCCCTGTCGATAATGATATAGAAGTAATGACCTGTCTTTGATACAACTGTGATGAACTGCTTTCCCCCACACTCAAGAGACCCGTAATCATCTACAAGCTCCATGTTGCCATCCGGTGTAAGCGGACCATATTCCGGTACTGGATCTTCCTCAGGTACAATCTCAGGAACTGCACCCTCACAGTTATTAAAGTCCTCTTTGCATACAGGACAATCTTCATCGATACAGTCTTCTGTGCATCTTGTTTCACAGTTGCATACCGGAGCATTTGCAAATGCTGTAATAGGTGTCATTCCAATAAAAAGAGCGGCTGTACCTGCAGCCACTCTCATTCCAAATGCCTTTATTTTATTTTTCATCATCATCAAAATCCTCACTTTCATCATAATCCTGCTCTGTCACAGGAGTGCTGTTTATGGTTTTGTTTGTTGGCGTGGTGTATCTGCCTACGCTGACTGTAATATCCTCTGCTTCAGAAGCTGCCTTTAATAGCTTTGCAACCTGTTCAGGTGTAAGCTTTAGCGCCCCAACTTCTGCAAGTATCTGATTGTTCTCGGCTTCCTTAAGCCTTGCTTCGCATGCCTTGACCCTTGCATCAGCTTCCGATTTTCGCTTTCTTGCACGGGCAAGGTCATCCCTTAATCTGTCGATTTTCTCGTACATATAATCCTCCTATCCGTTGATCCTTCCATATGTGAAAAAGTGCTTACGCCAGTAATTTGTATCTACCGATGTGTACTGAATGGGCGAACCGCAGTGAAGCATCATACCGTCCCCAACATATATCCCGACATGGCTGGCTCCCTTCACATCATAGGTTCCCTTAAAAAATATGAGGTCGCCAGGCTTTGCCTGTGATACAGGAATCTTTGTACAACAGTTTAAAAGTCCGTTAGCAGTCTGTCTGCCGACATTCCATCCATTACCGCAGTGATTGATAACCCAGCTTACAAAGCCGGAGCAGTCAAATGAAGTCGAAGGTTTACTGCCTCCCCACACATATGGATATCCCAGATATTTCTCACCTTCATGGATCATATTTGCAAAACGGACATCCGTCAGTGCTTCCGGCGGTACTTCATAATCGCCATAACTTCCGGGATTAACTATGGAATAGATATCATCGTCAAAGAGGTATTTCTTATTTCCGTAGGTCTCAAGAAGGATTTCATATCGCGCCATCTGATCATCATCAAATCCAAGCTGCTCTACCACATCATCCAGCGTATTATTTGTCAGAGAAACATTCAGGATGTAATAGTCATATGGCTCAGGATCCTCTCCCTCTTCTTCAGGCTCAGTGTATCTGGTCTCAACCTCTTCTTCGATGGAGAGCTCATACTGTAGATTAAAGATTTCTTCCAGAATGTCCTGCACTTCATCTTCTGTATACTGCTCATAAAGTACTGTCAGTACCGCAGCCAGTTGATATGGATTGTGGCCTATCTCATCAAGTTCGTAGTTATACTCGTCATAATCCGGGTAATCATCTTCGATATCATCTATCTCTTCCTGAAGCTCATCCTCCATCTCTTTATAGTCTTCATCTACAGCAAGGATGTCATCATCAACTGCGGTATAGCTTGTAGTGATACCCACATGGGATACGCTGTTCAGCGCAGCTCCGCATGAAGAAAAACAGCCGCATATCAGAATCAGAACAACAAGGATCACTCCTGCTATGGCTATCTCCTTGGCATGTTCTTTTATGAACTCTGCAACTTTTCCGGCAAGATCTTCAGCTTGGTCTATGAACCTTCTGCCGAAGTTCCCTACCTGATTGGCAGCTTCCCTTGAACTGCTTCTGAAAGCCTGTTCCTTTATCTCCTTCTTCATACGGCTTTTCTGCATCGCCCTTGACTGGGGATGAGATGCTGATTTTATTTCAGCAGTCTCCTCCCTCACCTGTCTATTATGCTTTTTCTCAAACTGCTTTTTGCTGTACAGTTCTGACTGTAGCCTCCCTGCATAAGTACCAACAACAGAAATGCCGGCTTTCATACTGTCAGCAAATAACTCCCCAGCATGGACTCCGGCTTCTATGCTCTCACCGCTTGCGTTGCCACCACTCTCATATCTTTCCTCATCCCGTGCAGCTCCTGCCGTCTTTCTTGCAAGCTCTTTTGCGGCAGCCTCCTTATAAGCTTTAGCTCTGCCCTGCTTATGGAGCTTTGCTTCTTTTCGCATTTCTTCCTTTGTCAGGGTATTGTCTTTCTTACCGGTCCTGAACTTACTGCGCATGGCCTTTGCTGCTGTGGTCTCATTTTTCAGCTTATCCCCCATCTTCTTTGTGGTGGACTTCTTTTCGTTTTCACCATTCATTTATCTAAGCTCCCTTGCTTTGGTCTCACGCCCTGTCTTATCACCAGGCACTACTTTTTCCTTTGCTTCACTGATCTTATCCATGACTCCCTGCACCTCCTGCGGCTTGGTGGTCATGATACGGTACAGTTCAAGGTCTTTGGGGAATCTGTCAACAAACGGCAGGATAACATTGCCATAAAATAAAAGCCCCTCACCTTCTCCCGAATGTGTTACGTACGAAAGCTGATGGGTGCTTATATTGAGTTGCTTCGCAAGTATTGCCCTGTCTCCGACTGCCTGGTTCAGCATATATACGAAATCAGAGTTTTCAAAGACGTTCTCAACTTCTTTTGAAGCAAGCAGGTCCTTTACGTTCTGTGTTATGCCTGTCGGCATACCTCCCCACTTACGGAATCTTTTCCAGATCTCCACTGTATATGCGGCTGTCTGTTCCTCCTTTAAAAGCAGATGCATCTCATCAAGATAGTATCTTGTGGACTTTCCTTCTTCCCTGTTGGCTGAAACCCTGCCCCAAACCTGATCATGGATTATGAGCATTCCGATTTTCTTAAGCTGCTTGCCAAGTTCCTTGATGTCATAGCACACAATTCTGTTTGTAATATCCACGTTGGTCCTGTGATTGAAAACATTAAGGGATCCTGTTACATAGATTTCAAGAGCTGTTGCTACGTGTCTTGCCTCCGGTTCATCCTGTTTTAAAAGTTCATTATAGAGATCTTCCAGAATAGGCATATTTTCAGGGACAGGATTCTCAAAATACTTCCTGTATACCCTGTGGATGCATCTGTCTATGATGGTCTTTTCTACCGGAAGCAGTCCGTCTTTTCCACCTATGATCAGCTCACAGAGAGATAAGATGAATTCCGCTTTCAGCATTACAGGATCATCGTCATCCGAATAATTCTGGTTGATATCCATAGGATTGATATACTGGTCTGATGTCGGGCTTATCTTTATGACCTGCCCACCAAAGTGCTCCACAAGCGGCCTGTACTCGGCTTCGGGATCTGATATCAAAATATCATCGTCAGTTACAAGGAATGCATTTGCTATTTCCCTCTTTGCCGCGAACGACTTACCGGATCCTGGAGTTCCAAGGATAAGGCCGTTGGGATTCTTAAGAAGCTTTCTGTCCACCATGATAAGGTTGTTTGAAAGCGCATTAAGTCCGTAATACAGTGATTCATTTCCTGTCTGGAAAAGCTCCTGTGTTGTGAAAGGCACAAATATCGCTGTTGACGATGTGGTCATGCCCCTTCTGATATCAATGAGATTATTTGCAAGAGGCAGTGTGCTCATAAGTCCCTGCTCCTGCTGAAAATCCAGTCTTGTCAGATTGCAGTTATGCTTCTGTGCGATACTGTTAGCCTGGAAATAATTGTTTTCAAGCTCCTGCTGTGTGCTGCCGGTATTCAGGATCAGGAAAGTCATGAGGAACATTCTCTCATTCTGCGACTGAAGTTCCTTCAGAAGTGCCTTGGCATCCTTCCCGTAAGTAGCCAGATCTGAAGGAATTATGTCCATATCATACCCGGCCCGGACTGCCTTCTTCTGCTCCTCTATCTTGGAACGGTCAAGTTCTGTTATGGTATGTTTGATGGTCTTTATGGCTTCGTTCTGATTTACTGACTGAAGATGCATTGTCACTATCTGACTTGATTCCATACCAAGGAAATCTGCCAGCATCCTGTCACTGATATCTGATGCCGTGATCTGCAGAAAGCTCATGCATCCGTACATATCACCCATCTTGAACACCCTGCCTGTCTTGAACTCAAAGCTGCTTGGCACTATCACATCCTTAACGGAAGCTCCTGCCTTTACAGTGTCCTTCCAGTCAAAGAAGAACTTTGCATCTCCGTTCATATGGAACTGGTTGTGCATAAGTTCCAGCCTTTCCTTGCCATTAAGCGTATGTGCCATAACTCCGAGTCGCTTGAAGTTATTTAAAAGATCCACTTCAAGGTGTATAAGCCTTGGCTTCGCTACCTTCATGGACTCTGCATGGATACCAAAGGTAAGGTATTTTGTTTTTGTAAGTCCGTTATTACCGGCCTGCATCTGATGAAAGAGCATGTAGCTGTATTCATCACGCACCTTATCATATCCATCATTCCTGTGTTTTATGGCGATCTTTTTACCAAACTTCTCTGCGTCCGTAGCCATGTTCAGGAATGTGATCTGAAAATGCACTGAACTGTCAAAGAAATTCAGAAACTGGCACCACTCCTCAAATATTTCAGTCTGATCCTCCTGCTGTGCCAGCTGGTAATTGATGTCCTGAAACTGTATCGTCTTGGTATAATAGTCACGCCCTACCCTGCATATACCGTCAGGGAACATCCTTTCAAAAGGTACGCTCTCCTGCGCAGTTTTAGGGATATCATCTTTTTTCTTTTCCTTTCGGAACGGGTTCTTTAACGCCTTTATCAACTGTTTTCTCTCCCTTCTTCGCTGCTATAAATGCAAGCAGCTCATAATAATTCTTTGTTTTATATGGTCTTTTCTTAGGTCTTTTGAAAACCGCTTCATAAAAGTGCTCAAGATACACTTCGAGCGGCTGCTCATTTTTCTCATACATGGCAAGGAAAAACAGCGGCATCATGACGATCATCATGGAAAGTGCTGCCACTGTTATATTTCCAAACCGTTTTACAAGAAAGAAAGTTGGAACGCCTATGATAGCTCCAAGGGTAAAGCATACAAGCTGGCGCTTGGTGAGATTTAAGAAAACCTTGCTCTTAACCTTGGAAAAATCACGCGGTACACTGATATAATTAGCCATGCCGAATTTCCTCCGTTTTAATGTGCATGAAGGATAGAACGTGCTATAGAGCCTGTCTTGAACAATGTAAATCCAAGAAGCACTGTATATCCGAGCACCTTCCATAGTGAGCCCATAATGTCAGATGAGAATGCTATGGACTGTATCATCACAGCATATATGCCCACACAGACAAGTATCAGAAATCCCTGGAATCCAAGTGCCCAGAGTGATCTGAAATAGTTCTGTCCTATCTGTGACTGCTCCTGATTGCCGAATGTCGCAAACGGAATAGGTGCCAGTGATACGGTCAGATATATTTCCACCATCCTGCCATTTATAACGATGAAAACAACTATTGCTGCTATCTGCACAAGGAACTGCACCACAAAACTCTGTAAGAATATGCTGAACAGCTCTCCTGTCTCCAGACCTTCCAGAGTCGACTGCATGCTTGCCAGCGCAGATGTATCAATCGCCGTAGATGCTGCTATAATTCCTCCGCTCTGGTCAATGACCCATTTGGCTACATCAAATACCGCCATGGTTATCGTAAAGGTATTGGTTATAAGCGTTACTGCTACAAAGGTCTTTAATACCCACTTGAAAAAAATCCATGTTTCAAAATGTGCCAGGTTGTTGTGGCTGATCACGAGCTGTATGAGTTCATAACAGGCTATGAATGTCAGGATGATGCCGGCAACAGGCATTATCACGTTATCTGACAGGTTCTTAATAAGGTTATAGACAGACGGCATGAATGATGCCGGAGTCTGTCCTGCCATGTGTGCTATCTCTGCCACCTCTGAATTCATTGAATCAAAGGTGTGCGTCAGGTGTTCCATTATTCCTTCAATGAGCATGTTTCTCAACCATTCCTCAATTTGTTCCAGTACGGCTTCCATTCATGCCCTCCATTATTTCTGTTTAAAAAATAGAGGCAGGAAGTTTCCTCCCTGCCCCTTGTTTCACTCCACTCTCTCAGGATCAAAAAAGTCCTGCAAGCAAGGGAACAAGCGTGGTTCCGATAAGTGCAACTCCACCACCGGCCATTAGCTGTTTCATTCCCTGGCTCTTACTTCCGGGATTGTCGTTTCCATATCCTTCCATGAGGTTGATGGCTCCCCAGATGCCAAGACCTGCTCCAAGAGCGATTACGAGTGTCTGTAAAGTTGTGATTGCTGACTGAAAAAATGCCATGATTCATGTTTCCAAAATTTTCCGCACTGGGTTTTTGTGCGGAAAACTTTGGATTCTCCTTCCAATAATTTTTGTTGGTTAGCGACATCCACCCATATTGGATGCCGGTTAATAGTTACGTTCCAAAAGCCGTCGACTGCCTTTGGAAAAGCAGCTGCATCTGCCCTCACAGCTCTTTGGCCTGGTTTTGGGCATAAATAAAAAGCGTTGACAGCATGCCTTTTATTGACATGCCAGTGCGCTTTCCATTTCATCTACATCGATGACTTCATATTCATCATCTGGTCTCAATATTAAGTTGTCTTTCTCTTTAAGGAACTTCTCCACATCGAAGTAGTTCTTTTTGCTGTAATCTGCTGTCAGCTTATAGTTCGGATGCTTTGTCAGGTCATACTTTTTTGAGAGAAAAGGTCTCGTGCCTCTTACCTGGACTATACATTTGCTTCCGTCCATAACTGCCAGTTCATCCATACTCATAAGGTCATGCGCAGCTTTCTGATAGGTTATGCCGTAAGTCGGCTGTGAGCCTCTTGTATCCTGAGTATTGAAATAATCAATAGTTTCCTTGCCAAGGATAGCATTTATATCCTTGAGTGTTGTATGCTCGGATCCTCCAAGAAAGATCTGGGAATCCATGTTGCCGCAGATGGTATCACTGCTTTCTTTGTATATTGCTTTTAACTGGGATTTAGCCTGCAATACTATACATGCCGATATCTCCCTGCTTCGGATGGTCGCCACAAGCTTCTCGATATTAGGTATCTTTCCGCAGTTGGCAAACTCATCGATCAGGCATCTTACATGGACCGGCAGCCTCCCGCCATAAACATCATCTGCCTTTTCACAGAGCAGATTGAACAGCTGGCTGTATACCATGCTGATGAGGAAATTGAATGTATCATCCGTATCTGACATTATTAAGTATAATGCAGTCTTCTCATCACCAAGCGTATCAAGCTCCAGTTCGTCATATGCCGTAATCTCCCGAAGCTCTGCAATATCAAAGGGTGCGAGCCTTGCACCGCATGAAACCAAAATAGATTTGGCTGTCTTTCCGGCAGCTAATTTATATTTCTTGTACTGTCTGACTGCGAAGTGCTCCGGCTGTTCTTTTTCCAGATCTTCAAATAGGAGATCAATCGCGTTTTTAAACTCTTCATCGTCTTCCCTTACCTCCATTGCGTTTACCATTTCAAGAAGCGTTGTGAAATTCTGTTCCTCCTTAGGTGCTTCATAATGGATATAACCGATAAGTGCTGTATATAATAGCCTCTCTGCTTTGTCCCAGAAGGGATCGGCATTTGTTCCTTCACCCTTTGTGTTCATCATGAGCACTGTCACTATCTTAAGGATGTCCTTCTCGGAATGAATATAGGAAAAAGGATTGTAATGCATACTTTTCTTAAAGTTGATAGTATTGAACACCTTTATCCTGTATCCGTTCTTCTTAAGCGCCATGCCTGTCTCCGGTAACAGCAGCCCCTTTGGATCCGTGACAACATAGGATGAATGCATCTGCAAAAGATTGGGTTTTATAAAGTAACGAGTCTTACCTGAACCGGAACCTCCTATCACAAGGACGTTTTTGTTTCTGGCATACTTTGGATTTGCCGGCCTTGAATTCATGGTCATCATCTCTGTTTCTGACAGTATAACATTGTTTTTGAATTCCGGGTCGATGTAAGGCTCGATATCTTTTTTTGTGCCCCACCTTGCTGAGCCGAATTCCTCTCTGTGTCTGAATTTCTTTTTATTTTCCTTCTTGTCCCATATAAAAAGGACAAGCATCATTACTGCAAGCCCAATAATGCCTATCATTGCCCTGGGATTCTGAAGAATGGTTTCATATGTAATCATCTCATTCTCTCCTTTGCCCTGTGGAGCACCTTTTTAGGCATATTTGCTACCTTATCCTTCAAGTGCTTTATCTTCTCCAGAACTGATGGCTTATGCTCTTTCATGAGCTTCTTCTCAGAGTAGTATCTGATCACATCACTGATGGCATCCTGATCCCTCGCCTTAAAGAACACTGAACATACGGGAGGATTCTGGTCATTGTGCTTTACTATTGCAAAATCCACACCAAATTTCTTTGCGACTTTCTGGAAGTCCCTAAGTTCAGTCTTGGAAACATCAACATAGGTTGCACCTTCATCTTTTCTGATGAGATCCTTTACCTTCATCTTTCCATGCTTTCTCTCAGGTCCATGCTCTTTATGGTCTTTTCGGAGCCTGTGGATAAAAAGAACCAGGCGCAGCAGCCTTCTCATATTTCTCTCAGTAAAATGCTTGAGATCAATAGCCCTTCTGAAGACAAACTCGATGGATTCTTTTGATACCTGATCTGATTCCATCCGTCACCTCCGTCATGTGAGTCTGTATGCCTTGAACTCTACCGGACCTACAAGATAGTTGACTGTGTTTTTTCTGAAAGCCCTTCTCACATCATCGACCTCATCTGCAGGAATGCACTTTGCACCCTTGTCCGTAGCCTTCATGATAAGACAGTCGTTGAAGATATACTTGTGAGAATAAACTTCCACAACGCTGTCTTCATCGAAAATAATTACATAATCTGTTCCGGGAATAATCTGTGAGCACATTCTGTCTCCATAGGTATCCATGACACCCTGAGCAAGAGCATCTCCCAATCCCCAAACAGTGTAATTTTTATCAATGAAAACACCGACATCCGGTGAATCCGGTGCTATTCCATTTGTTATGCAGAGCTTTTTTCTGCCTGTCTGATAAATACAATCCATTTCCATATTCTCCTTCCATAGTTTATCCAAAGGAAAGCCAAAGCTTACTCCAGACAGAGCTTTGGATGCTTTTCCTTCCACTCTTTGATACCTTCCTGCCCAAGAAGATTCCTGTAGCAGGGAAAACATATGCGGTGACCATGACTGTATGGGCAGTTTCTGCAGGGATAATCATCCCCAAGTCTGTCCTCCAGCGCCTTTTGTCTGTAAACGCATTTTCTCTTGATACCGCTGCAAACATCCTTATGCTCGCATCCACGGCAGTTCTTTGGCTTATCCTTTGAAAAGATCATGTTACTTCGCTTCCCCTCCTCTGACTTTCACATCCTTTGCAGGAGCCTCCTTCTTTGGTGCTTTTGCAACCTCATCCTTCTTTGCCTTGATCTCGGCAACAAGGGACTTTTTCTCTCCTGCATCAACGGTCTTCTCTTCCTTTGCAGACTGGCGCTCCACAAACTTCTCTCCAAGCTCAAAAACCTTGTCCTTGGCATCATAGTGGTAAACATTGTCTGTAAGCTGGTCAGTAGGATCCACTGTTGTAGCATTAACCTCTCTGACCATGTTTTCTAGGCTGTGAAGGTCAAACTGGCCATTATCAGGGATGATCAGGACCTCATGGATGCTGCTGGGAAGAATAAAGAAAGAGCCGCCTCCAACTCTCTCAGATGCCTTGTCCATAAAATCCTGATAAGCAATGACTCCGGCACCATGAACATTACCTTCTACTGATGCAACAAACATCTGCTCCTGCTCAGGGGGAATATTGAGCCCAAGCATCGCAAGATCATCAACGCCCATCTGCTTGGCAAGTACTTCACCCATGCCCTGGATGACAACAGGCCTGATCTCAGGTGCATTAAGGATTGCATCCTGATGGAGCTGTTCTGCTGTAATGCCATAGTTATCAAGCATCTGGTTAGTAACAAGGATTGTCCCTGTTCCTTCAGCAGACTCACCCAGAACGAAGCGGTAAACAACCGCCATATCTTCAATATTCTTATGGGGAACTGTCTCAAGAAGCTCCGCATTTCTCTCCGCAGATACAACCTCAATTGCCAGTGTGTCCTTCATTCTGTCGTAATCCTTAAAGGCATCGACGTTGAACTCCGGTCTGTTTTCGAGTGCGTTTACTGCGATGTCAGCAGACTTTTCAACGATGCTGTCATAAGAAGTACCTGCTTCAAATTCCTTATAGAGTGATGTTGCGTTGAGATTTACTCCGATAATGGAATCCTCAGGCTTTACTGTGAGAGCATCGTAGGTCTCATTCATCTTATCTACAGTTCTGATCTCCACTGTGGTATCTTTGCCGGTCTTGGCATCGATTGTCTCCTTTACGTCCTTGGCAAGATTCTCTTTGAATGTTTCAAAATCCATTTTGTTTTTTCCTCTCTGTTATTATTTGAGCCGTTTAAAGACAGGCATGAAAAAAACGCCATACCCATGACTGCAATCTGCAATCATGAGCTGACGCTCATCCATTCCGTTATTCATATGCGCATATCAAAAAAGGAAGCGCTTGGCTCGTGCCCGCTTCCTTTTCCACTATAATAATATCATGCCCTAAAACCTTGTACAAGCGACAGGAGTGCGACAAATGCGCGACAATACTGAGACAAAAGCGCGACAAAAGTGTGACAGCACTTCAAAATGGCAGCTCACCTTTATCCAAATCATCTTCATCATCCGACTCAATCAGCCCATCCCTACGCGCCTGCTCCCATGTTATTCCATAAGGAGCACCGCCAGAAGTATATCCTGCAATATAATAGAAATACTCGTCCTGATTAGAATTAAAGATCTCATTCTCCACCCTGTTCTGTTTAGACAATTTTCTCTGATGTCTTTTTCCCTTCTTTGCTTCAAGATGCTTTTTATATGAGGCTTCCTTCTCCGGACTGAGAACATGGAGCATGCATAACTCTTTCATGGCGCATGCCCTGTCTACATTGAACTTTGTCCTGTATGCTTTTACTATATGGGAATCATCCGTAAATTCCTGCTCCGAAAACCACTTCCGTGCTTCAATTAATCTTTGCTGTCTTGCGTTTGACATGTCACTCCTCTGCATTCAGCTTTTCTCTAATCATAAGCTCTTGTCTCATAATCAGCTCCTCTGCTATTTTAGCTGTGCGATAGTCAATTGTATCATTTATTGAATTTATAAATTCCCCATACTTTTTGGGGGTATCAACCGTTTTTAAAAAAGATTTCAAATTTGAATATTTCTTCAGTTTGGGCTTTCCCTTATCTATATATCCAGCAAAGAATATATTCCCTTTATAAATCCTCAAAAGTGCTTTAAACCATTCATAGTTTCTTGCAAAGTATAACTCCGGAATATCGAAGCATCCAATTGTGGCATTACCTTTAGCAGTATTCCCACCAGGCCATATTGGATAAACATTACCAATTTTGCTGTATCTCTCTAGGAATGGCTTGATATCATTGTTCAAGTCCTTTGTATTATATTCTGCTGAATTCTGAATACTCCTAAGGAATTTATCATTATATATGTTCTTTCTCCCCTCTTTTATTAAATAATCAGTAACATTAAAACACCTCTTACCATTATTATAAGCATAAACACCGATTGCATATATACCGAGAAATGAATATAAAACATCGGTATTTTCCCAACCAAGTTGACAAGTATCCTTCTCATTGTATCCTTCAACATCAGTCTTATTCTTCTGTTTTCTCCACGTAAACATTTCCTCAGCAGTCTTAACATCCTTGATATGATATGGTTCATCTCTTTTAATCCCCATATTTGTCTTCATGCCACAACTCCCCTCCTGTAACATCTCACCACAGTTATAACTAATAATACTCTGTTATAGCTAATAAAAAAAGACGATGAAGAGGCTATCCACCGCCTTTTTCAGTATATCTGATTTCAGATAATCATTCCGAAAAGTATTTCCAGAATATGATATTCCATACGGCAGCAATGACTGCTCCAATAGCCATAACAACATGAATATCATATTGCGGAGCATAATCCCTTACGATGATGCGGCAGATAAATGCTGCTGCAAAACAGCTCATCCCGGCACCTATGATCTTAGCCACAAGAAATATATG
>JAEEGI010002865.1_pt1 | contig 41632 bp, 35 predicted proteins | sample 8958751 | NCBI WGS metagenome assembly JAEEGI01 (sample SAMN16246545, study PRJNA631951) | gut metagenome | biome: gut microbiome; feature: rumen; material: KS-attached | host: Bos | place: Iran: Karaj | collected 2018-10 | reverse complement strand
CCTACCTGGTGACCTTCATCGACGATGCGCTGATAGAGCTTGGGATGCTTGCGCACGTTGTCACCCACCATGAAGAATGTGGCCTTGACACCGAACGTTTTGAGAGTATCGAGGATGAAGGGGGTAGCCTCGGGAATGGGACCGTCGTCGAAGGTCAGATAGACGGCCTTCTCGTGACGATCCATTCTCCAATAGGCTTTCGGATAAAGCCACCTCAGGTATATGGCGGGTTGCTCTATAAACACCTCTTATATTTTCGAATTTAGGATTTATTCTATGTCTCCACCTTTGGACTGATAGACACCCATCAGACTCTGCAACTGTTGTTCCTTCTTGTCAGCCTCTTCCTTGCTGATCGTATCCTGTAAGTTGAGCACTTGCTCGAGGATATAGAAGTGGATGAGGCAGTCGTGCTGGGAACTTGAGAAGCGTGAACCGTCGAAGGAGAGATACCATATCAGATACTGGCAGGATTTCAGCCATAACTGGTCGATGAGTATCTGGGCTTTCTCGGTCTGATTCGTGTTGGCATAGCAACGTGCCAGATCGACAGAGCCGCTCTGATAGTCGTGCGGGATGTTGTAATCGGGCAGAACCTTCTCACATTTGTCGAGGACCTTCTTCGCCTCGTCGGTCTTTCCCTCTGAGATGAGGTTCATAGCTAAAGAAGCAAAGAGGCGACGATGGGTGTAGCACATGCGCATGACCGTCTCGTCGAGATAGATACCCTTCTGGTCGATACCACCGAACTTGAACTTGTTCATTACGTTGTCGTAGGTCTTCTGCGTATCGAAGTTCTTGGCTCCGGATCCCTTCGTGGTGAACGGGGTGATACGGTTGGCCAGTCCCTCCTGCACGAAATTGTCGCCGAGGTTCATATAGTTCTCGGAGCCTACGGTCAGTGCCACATAGATAGGTCGTGTCCAGTTGGCGTTGGCGATCATCTCCAACATCATCAGGTCGCCCTTATAGAGCGCACTCTTGCCTTTGAGCGAGATGACCATACGATCGGGGATGGAGTCGGCGGCCATCATCATACCACTCTGACGGACAGCCTCCTTGTCGATGGTGACATAGACAGTATCCGTGGGGATGACGTGGAAGTCCTTCACGGTGGAGCGCACCCAGTATTTCAGGATGTTCTTCAACTCGAAGGGCTCGTCGCCAAATTGCTCGGCGGCTTCCTCGGGATGCTCCTGATAGAGTTGGACCACCTGTCCCTTCAATGAGGGATCAACCTGTACGTACTCATTCGTGCCGGCACAGTATTCCAGACGTTTCCAGGTGATGGGCAGCGACGGGGAGTCGTAAGCCGGACGCACCATCTGGTCGATGTACCAGTCGGTTTGGAGATAAGAGAGATTACAGACGCGCGCATCGGTACGCACACCTTCTGTATCCTGATTGTACCAGAGGGGGAAGGTGTCGTTATCACCATTGGTGAAGATGATAGGATTGCCCTTCTCCTGAAGTGTCATCAGGTAGTTCTGCCCGAAGTCACGACAAGTGTAACGGCCGGAACGGTCGTGATCATCCCAAGTCTGAGAGGCCATCTGGATAGGGATGAGTAGGGTGATGAGGGCAATAAGGGAGGTTAGGATAAGGTTCTCCTTCTTCAACTTCTGCTGCAACCAGTCGATGATGGCCGCCACACCCATACCGCACCAGATGGCGAAGGCATAGAACGAGCCAGCATAAGCGTAGTCACGCTCGCGGGGCTGCATAGGCGTCTGGTTCAGATAGACCACGATGGCCAGACCAGTCATGAAGAAGAGGAAGAAGACCACCCAGAACTGGCGGATGCCGATGGGATCGTCGATTGTATTCTCAGAGCCATTGACCATCACTTTCTTCTTCCGGGTGTACCACGCCTGCCAGAAGAGTCCTAACAGACCCAGTATCAATGGCAGACAATAGAAGACGTTATGACCCTTGTTCTCCTTCAGGTCGTCGGGGAGCAGATCCTGGTTACCCAGACGGGCGTTGTCAATGAAGGGGATACCGGTAATCCAGTTGCCGTGTTCCATCTCTCCATTACCCTGAATATCGTTCTGACGACCGGCGAAGTTCCACATGAAGTAGCGCCAGTACATAAAGTTACACTGATATGAGAGGAAGAATCGGATGTTCTCCAGCTGTGAGGGCACTTTGACCGTGATGGCTTCTCCGCAGCGGTCGTAAGGCACCTCCGTCCCGTCGACACCACCCATCCACGACTCGTAGGCGGCAGCATGGCCGGCATCGTACATGCGTGGGAACAGCATATTCTGGGCATACTTGTACTCATCCTTCGTACGGACTACAAAGTAGGAATCCTTCTCGTCGGCAGAGGCTTTCTCCTTGCGCTGATAGACGGGCTTTCCCTTGCTCATCACGGGGCGGCAGTACTTGCCGTCGCTTTCAAGGGCTACCTGAGAGGTGTAGGCCTGACCGTAGAACAGCGGGCGCTGGCCATATTGCTCACGTCCGAGGTAGTCACCCAGGGTGAAGATATCCTCAGGAGAGTTCTGGTCCATCGGCGGGTTGGCAGATGAACGGATCACAATCACAGCGTAGGTAGAATAGCCCACCATCAGCATCAGCATACAGAGCAGGATGGTGTTCTTTGCGCGGGCTGTGACAAACAGCTTCTTCTCCCTCTTATAATTCAAACCGAACCAGACGGCTACCAGCACGATGATGCCGATGATAAACGCCGACCATCCCCAGCCATAGAAAGGAACACCCAACATGCCGAGCGAGAGGAGAAAGGCAATATTCTGAACCTTCTCGCTGTGCTTCTGCGTCTGCGTCTCATAGACAGCCCAGATGACGATGGCGATGAGCAGGAAGATATAGATGATCTCACCCGTATTGAACGGACAGCCGAGGGTATTGACGAAGAATAGTTCAAACCAACCGCCCACGGTGATGATGCCAGGAACGACACCATAGAGCACTGCTGCCAGGATGGCGCCAGAAAGCGCCAAGGCCACCAGCGATCCTTTCAGGTTGGCATCGGGGAAACGGCGATAGTAATACACCAGACCGATAGCTGGCACGCAGAGCAGGTTCAGCAAGTGGACGCCGATAGACAGTCCGGTGATATACATGATGAGCACAAGCCATCGGTCGCTGTGCGGCTCGTCGGCCACATCTTCCCATTTCAGGATGAGCCAGAACACAATGGCCGTCAGTGCCGAGGAGTAGGCATAGACCTCACCTTCGACGGCAGAGAACCAGAATGTGTCGCTAAACGTGTAAATCAACGCACCCACCAAGCCGGAAGCCTCGATGGTGATGAGTTTCGGCAGCGTCAGTTCGCCCCAGTCAGAGATGATCAGACGGCGCGTAAGATGGGTGATACTCCAGAACAGGAACAGGATACAGGTGGCCGAAAGCAGGGCACTCATCGTGTTTACCATCTTTGCTACCTGCGTAGGATCGCTGGCAAACTGCGAGAAAAGATTGGCCGTCAGCATGAAGAACGGTGCCCCAGGCGGGTGGCCGATTTCCATCTTGTAGCCTGTCGTGATAAACTCCGGACAGTCCCAGAACGAGGCTGTCGGCTCGATTGTGGAGCAATAGACGAAGGCGGCAATCAGAAACGTGAGCCACCCGAGGACATTGTCCACTAACTTGAATTGTTTCATTGAATCGATATGCTTTTTAACGTTAAATGCTTAAATGTGGTGCAAAGGTACGAAAAAAAAGTGAAGAGTGAAGAGTGAAGAGTGAAGAATTTATTGCCGCTCTACATTAATTAACGTAATTTCGGTTTTCTCACAATAGGGACAGTCCCTTTTGTGAGATTTGGACGATAAGCGGATGGTGTGTGACAATTGAGACAATTGGACAACTGTTTTTTGCACGCTGGGGAGGTGAGAGTGAATAAATATGTATGAAATATAGAAAATTTGTGTTTAATTATTCAATAAATCTTATTCATTATCTAACCCTTTCCGGCTGGAGGAGCAAAAAAATGAATTGTCTTTTGTCCTAATTGTCACGCAGGTGAATAGAAGCGATGATCAGTTGTAAAGAAATTTCGTCAATCATGATATTTTCTTTGAGTGTTCTTGTATATATCTGATTATCAAGACTTTACGATAGAGTGGATTTTGGGCTAAGGAAACTCGGACTTTAGTGCCTGTAAAGTCGGACTTTAGTTAGGGTAAACTCCCACTTTAGTCTATCTAAAATCCAAGAAAAATGCCAATAGAAAGAAAGTGTAAAGCAATTTGGTGGTTACATAAACAGTCCTGCACCATAAATGAGGACGATGTAACGGAAGATTTTTCCCAATGTGATGGCAATAAAGGTGATGACGATATTCGATCGCATCAGTCCGAGGGCGATGGTGATGGCGCTGCCGAGCACGGGGAGAAAGGCAAAGAATCCCATCCACGCCCCATGTCCGGCCATAAAACGGTGAGCTTTGTCAAGATCCTCTTTCTTCACATGGAAGTATTTCTCAATCCACTCCATCCGTCCCATCCGTCCCACGCAGTAGTTCACAATGCTGCCTAAGACATTGCCGATGGTGCCATAGACCATCAGCACCCACGGGTCGAGGCCCGTAGCCATCAGTCCGATCATTACGGCCTCGCTGGAGAAAGGGAAAAAACTGCCAGCCAGGAAGGCTGCCAACAGCATACCCCAGTAGCCGTATTGCGTCAGGAAACTGATGATGAAATCCATAAGTTTAGGGCTGTGAGGACAATCAGGGCTACGGTCAGAATAATGCAGATGATGTTGGAAAAACGGGAGTTGGTGAGTGTCCAGTAGTGGCCTATCAGCGGACTGGTGGTAAGGATGAGCATCCGTATGGCCAGTTCGTTGTGTGGCTGTAATATCCAAAGTGCCAGCGAGAAAATGCCGAGGGTGATGAATCCGTAGTAGATCTGACGGACACGGATCTTATCGCGGAAACTGCTGTGGATGAAATGCATGCTGCCGATGACCATCAGTAGGGTGGTGAAGGCCATGAGGAGCTGATAGGGCAGAGTGACAGAACCGAAGTCGAAGGGGAACTGAAGGATGTCCTGTACGGCAAACAGATTGGCAATCGCCTGAAAGTCGCCGTCATTCTGCCATAGTAGCCATCCTGACATGAACCAGTAGGGTGTAGCCAGTCCTAACAGCGAGGCGAAGAATGTGCGCCAGGAAAGGGAATAGACGATGATCTTCATCATAAACCACAGCAAGGGCAGGTAGAAGATGACGTGGGCGTCGAACATGCTGCCGATGCCTAAGAGCAGAAAGGCGTAATAGACACTCCCTACGGCCGTCTGATCCTGATAACTGTCAAAGAGGAGCATCAGGGCTGCAATGCAACAGAGTTGTACAATGCCGCCCGTCCATGAAGGAAACAGGAATACGGCAGCACACGACAGGAAGATGAAGGCAACGGAGACAGAACGGCTGTAGATACGGATCAGCAGATTCTTGCTGTTGATCCGCATAACCAGCAGTACGGACATGATGAAGCAGGCGAACTGTATCCACCATTGCTCTTGGAACAGTCCTGCCAACACCCAAATGGCCGTGCCGTAAAGCATGGCTATGGGGAGGGTGCGACGGCTCTCAGCGGTTTTATTCTGAATCCGTTTCTTCACTTCTCACTTTTCACTCCTCACTTTTCACTTCATCAGAGGTCTGCTCCAATGTCGCGACGGAAGTATTTGTCGGTGAACTGTATCTTCTGAGCCTCCTCGAAGGATTTCTGCAAGGCTTCGGCCTTGTCCTTGCCGTATGAAGAGACCGCGATGACTCGTCCGCCGGCTGTGACAACCTCTCCGTCTTTCAGGACCGTACCGCTATGGAAGACGATAGAACCCTCGACGTCGTTGATGCCGCTGATAGGATAGCCTTTCTTGTATGCCTGTGGGTAACCACCGCTGACGAGCATCACACAGACGGCAGCACGGGGATCGAACTCAATCGTGCGCTTGTCAAGGTCGCCTGCTGCCACACCTTCAAAGAGGTCAACGATGTCACTCTTCAAGCGCAGCATGACGCTCTCGGTCTCAGGATCACCCATACGGCAGTTATATTCTATCACCATAGGTTCACCCTTGACATTGATGAGTCCAAAGAAGATGAAGCCTTTATAGTCGATGTTTTCAGCGGCGAGACCTTCTACGGTGGGACGGATAATGCGGTCCTCGACCTTCTGCATCCACTCCTTTGTGGCAAAGGGAACAGGTGTCACGCTGCCCATACCTCCTGTATTCAGACCAGTATCGTGCTCGCCGATGCGCTTGTAGTCCTTGGCCTCAGGCAGAATCTTGTAGTGCTGGCCGTCGGTGAGAACGAAGACTGAGCACTCAATGCCGCTCAGGAACTCCTCGATGACCACCTGTGAAGAAGCATTGCCGAACATACCGCCCAGCATTTCTCTCAGTTCTTTCTTGGCCTCGTCGAGGGTGGGGAGGATCAGTACGCCCTTACCTGCGCAGAGACCGTCGGCCTTCAGCACGTAAGGAGCCTCGAGTGTCTCAAGGAACTTCAGTCCTTCCTCCAGATGTTCGCCGTCGAAGGTCTGATAGCGGGCTGTAGGGATGTTATGACGCTGCATGAAACCCTTGGCGAAGTCCTTGGAGCCTTCAAGCACGGCTCCAGCCTTTGAAGGACCGATTACAGGCACATCTTTCGTCCTGGGATCTGCTTTCAGATTGTCGTAGATGCCCTTCACCAATGGGTCTTCGGGGCCGACAACCACCATGTTGATGCCCTTCTCAACCACGAAATCCTTGATGGCGTCGAAGTCGTCGGCCTTCATGGCTACGTTCTCACCACAGTTGCTGGTTCCGGCATTGCCTGGGGCGATAAAGAGTTTCTCACACTTGCTGCTCTGAGCGATTTTCCATGCTAAGGCGTGCTCACGACCGCCGCTGCCTAATAATAATATTTTCATCTTTGAACTTTAAACTTTTAACTTTATGATTACTTTAAGTAGTCTTCGAAGTATTGGGTGATGCGCTCATGGAGATGGACGCTGGCATGACCTCTCATGTTGTGTTCCTCACCAGGGTAGGCGAAGAAGTCGGGCTGTGTGCCGGCTTTGATGCAGGCATCGAGGAATGAGAGGCAATGCTGGGGGACGACGGTATTGTCGTTGTAGCCTGTGATGATCTGCAGTTTGCCTTTCAAGTCTTTCGCCTTGTTGATGAGACTGGTCTTGGCATAGCCTTCGGGATTGCTCTCTGGGGTTCCCATATAGCGTTCGCCGTACATCACCTCATACCATTTCCAGTCGATCACTGGGCCTCCGGCAACACCAACCTTGAACACATCGGGGTAGTTGGTCATCAGCGAGATGGTCATATAGCCGCCGTATGACCAACCGTGAACGCCTAAGCGCTCCATATCTATATAAGATAAGGTACGCAGGTATTCCACACCCTTCATTTGGTCTTGCATCTCGATTTGTCCCAATTGGTGGAAGGTGGCCTGCTCAAAGTCCCGGCCTCGGTACTGGCTGCCACGATTGTCGAGGATGAAGACGATATAGCCTTTCTGTGCCATATAGGTCTCCCAACTGCGTGAAGCCCAGTGCCAGGAGGCCTGAACATTGTTGGCGTGGGGACCGCCATAGACATAGATCACCGTCGGATATTTCTTATCTGGATTGAAGTCTGCGGGCTTCACCATTCTGTAATAGAGGTCGGTCACTCCATCCGCAGCCTTGATGCTGCCGCACTCAAAGATGGGATATTTGTAACCAGCCCATGGGTCTTCTGCATCCAGCAGGTTCGTATGACGGGGAGTCTTCTGGTTGATGTCCACAACGTCGATGACTCGTGGCCTCGTAGGCGTAGAGAATCTGTCGATCAGGAAGTTGCCCGATGGTGATAATTCTGCGTTATGAACACCATCTACCGTTTCCAGTTGTTTGATCTCTCCCTTTATGTTGACACTATAGAGACGGTGGTGCAGGGGATGCTCCTTGTTAGCCTTGAAGATGATGGTCTTCTGTTTCTTATTGAAACCCAATACATCCATGACTACCCATTCGCCTTGGGTGATTTGCCTCAGCTCCTTGCCGTTGGCAGCGAAGAGGTAAAGGTGGTTAAAGCCGTCTTTCTGACTCTGCATGATGAATTTGGAATCATCCCAGGGCAGGAACTGGATGGGATGCAGGGGCTCCACGTATTTGTCGCTGGTCTCACGGTAAAGCTCTGCAAGCTTCTCACCCGTCGCGGCATCGTAGGATACCAGCCGGCAGTCATTCTGGGCTCTGTTCAGCTCAAACATATAGATGGTCTTGCTGTCAGGGCTCCAGGAGATGTTCGTGAAATAGCGATCGGTGGGATCGCCAGCCTGCAGATAGACTGTTTTGTTGGTGGCTAAATCATAGACACCAACAGTCACCTTGTGGCTCGTCATCCCAGCCATGGGATATTTGTCTGGTTCATACGTTGCCTCTCGTGGGAAAATGTCTACCTGCGGATAGTCTGTCACCATGCTCTGATCCATCCGATAGAAAGCCAGACGCATGCCATCAGGACTCCAGAACGTGCCTTTATCGATACCGAACTCATTACGGTGTACGGACTGTCCATAGACGATTTCTCGCGAGCCATCGGTGGAGAGTTGGTGCTTCTGTCCCTCGGCATCCGCAACGAAAAGCTGGTGGTCTTCCACATAGGCAGTAGCCTTGGAGGCTGCATTCCAGTCGTTGGCCGTCTGTCCTGAGATACTGTCCTGCCAGACGATCTTCTTCTGCTTGAAATCCACAAGTATGACGGCATGTCGGTTACCGACTTGTACGATGGGCTTGTCGGGATAAGGGAATGCTGCGTGCATTAAGTGGCGTACATAACGTTCATCATCGCTCTTAGCCCATTCGTTAACCTCTTCAAGCGTGAAGAGGGTAGTCTTTTTGCCGGTCTTGGCGTCGATGGTGTAACACTCCTCTACGTCAGTCTGTATCAGTTGGTCTCCCCACCATGTCAGCCACATGTTCTTGGGCTGCATGCTGTGATAGTTCGTACCGCCGAAGTTCAGGTCTTCGAGGGTGAAGAGCTTGTCTTGTGCAGAGAGGGAGGTGGATAGGGCTGCCATCATCAGGAAATAAAATGTCTTACTCTTCATCATCGTCAAACCTCCTATTCTTCTTGTCAAAACCTTTCCCTTTTCCTGGCCAGGGGTTCTTGTCACTCCTGTCGAAGCGGTCTTTACGGTCTCTTCGGTTGTTGCGGTCTTTCTGATTCGAACGGCTTTTCCAGTCGCTGCGGTCGTTTTGGTCTTCGCGGCTCTTCCTGATATTCCGGTCTTTCCGTACATTCCGGTCTTCGTGGTCGAGTTCGTGGCGATGGAAGGTGAAACTGCGGATGTCGCCTTCCTCATTTTGTTCGGTCTCTTCGAGGCGCTGTTTAAACTCGCGTTCTTTCTTGAAACGGTGTTTCTGGGCCATCTGCTTTTTCTCTTCGTCAGTCTTCACGATACCACCGTCATGACGGAAATCTTTCAGTTTGCCGTCAAACATCTGGTATCTGCGGAATTCACATTCCAGGCTGCCGTTATAGAGGGGAATCTTGATGCTTGGTTTCAGGCCAATCTGCTCAAAGCACTCCTCACGGTAGGAGAGGATCCAGGCGTCGTTGCCCTTGAACTCGTGTTTCAGTCGTTCGCCGATCATCTTATAAGTGCCCAAAAGATCGGGCGTGGAGATGCGCTCACCATAAGGGGGATTGGTAATCATGATGCTCTTGTTGCCAGGCTGGGTGAAGTCCTTGAAATCCTGTTGCTTGATGGTGATGTCGTTAGTCAGTCCAGCAGCCTTTACGTTCAGGATGGCTGTGTTGACGGCTTTGATGTCGACGTCGTAACCGTAGATATGATGGTTGAACTCCCGTTCCTGACTTTCGTCGTTATAGATTTCATCAAAGAGGTCGGCGTCGAAGTCTGGCCATTTCTCAAAGGCATATTCTTTGCGGAACAAGCCCGGGGCCATATTCCTGGCGATGAGGGCTGCCTCGATGAGGATGGTGCCTGAGCCGCACATGGGATCGATGAAATCGGTGTCACCCTTCCAACCTGAAAGAAGGATCATGCCGGCGGCGAGCACCTCATTGAGAGGAGCCTCGACGCTCTCCTGACGATAACCGCGACGGTGCAAAGACTCACCGCTGGAATCGAGACTCAGGGTGCATTGGTCTTCTGCGATGTGCATGTTCAGACGGAGATCTGGGTTCGCCACGGAGATGTTAGGCCGTTTACCCGTCTTCTCACGGAACTGGTCGACGATGGCATCCTTCACCTTATATGATACGAACTTCGAGTGGCGGAACTCCTCGGAGAATACCACCGAATCGACGGCAAAGGTCTTGTCGTCATCCAGATATGTAGTCCAATCTATTTTCTTGATTTCTTCGTAGACATCATCCGCGCTTTGTGCCTTGAAATGGCGGATGGGTTTCAGAATCCTGATGGCTGTGTGCAACTGGAAGTTTGCACGGTACATCAATTCCTTGTCACCTGTAAACGATACCATTCGTCTACCGATCTTTACATCATTAGCCCCCAATTGGGTCAGCTCTTTCGCCAGTACAGGTTCCAGTCCCATAAACGTTTTGGCGATCAATTCGAAATTCTGTTCCATTGATAGTGTTTCTTGCATGCCCGCTCAAGACGGACAATGTGTGGAATTCTGCCTGCAAAGTTAATACAAGTTGACCAAAAAACAGTGTTTTTGACTGTTAATCAAATAAAAAACATGGCATTTTGCTAAAATTCATCATGCAATTATGATGTGTTTCAAATTATTTTCGTACTTTTGTGCCAAATATGTCGGTTATGACGAGTCTGTTATTATATGCCCATACTGAAAGTACATGGTTGATTGCCCTCCAGTGGGGCATCGCTGTGTTGTTCTTGATTTTCCTGTTCGTCTCGGTTTTTATTCAGCGGCGTATAGGAAAACGGTTGAAGGCGGAGTTGGAGCAACTAGATAAGATCAGAAAGGGAAATGTTGAGTATGACTTTATCCTCAAGGCTATGAAGATTGCCGTATGGCGATACGATTCGGAGTCGCATTCTTTAGCTTTTGAGAAAGACTATCGTGGCGGGCATAATAACTATGTGCCGGCCATTAACGAGAGTTATAAAGATACATTGTCTGTTATCGCTCCTGCGGATGTGGATCATGTAAACAGAGCATTCGAGGATATTTGTGAGGGACGGACAGATTTCTATCATCAGGAATATCAGGTGCAGGACAAGAAGTCGGGCCTTTCCTATTGGGAAGAGAGCTATGCTACCATTGTAGACCGTGATGCAGAAGGAAAACCGACAAAGATCGTCGGCACTTCACAGCGTATAGATGAGCGTAAAGAACTGATGGCCTCACTTGTGGCTGCCAGGAATAAGGCTGAGGAGAGTGACCGTCTGAAGACCGCCTTCCTGGCTAATATGGGGCATGAGATACGTACTCCACTGAATGCTATCGTTGGTTTTGCCGATCTGTTGCCGGTTGTACAAAGTGAGGAGGAACGTAACCAACTCATTGCAGAGATCCAGAACAACAACCAGAAACTGCTACACATCATCGACGGTCTGGTGAGCATGTCAAAGATTGAGGCCGGTGCTAAGAGCCTGTTGATGGCTCGTGTCGACTTGAACCAGTTGCTCCAGCAAATGATTGAAACCTATCAGCAGACTACTAATGTGCCGATTACCCTCCAATGTGCTATGGACAAGTTGATGATAGAGAGTGATCGTGATAAACTGTATGAGATTATTGACAATCTGATACAGAACGCCGTGAAATTTACTACAGAGGGAAGTATCCGTGTCGGCTATGACCTGAAAGATGATAATCATGTGCATATCTGGGTGAGTGATACTGGTAAGGGTATCGCGGTAGCTGACCAACAGCGTATCTTTGAACGCTTTATCAAATTGGATGAGTATATCCCTGGTACAGGACTCGGACTCTCTGTGGTAAAGTCACATGTACAAAGCCTGGACGGTAAGATGGGCGTAGAGTCTGAGATAGGCAAGGGCTCCACTTTCTGGGTAGATCTGCCTTTGGCATAGTTTTTTTTCTCTCTCTTGCAACTTTTCTCCTGTTTGGTTCGTCTAACAGGCAGAAAGAACATCAAAAGTAATACAAAAATGAAACAAATGATGAATGCAACGCGAGTAATGATGGCAAGTGCAGTCGTGCTGGCCATATCAATGGGAATGATTTCTTGTTCATCCTGTATGAGTGAATGGAAGACGAAGACCATCCTCTCTGATGGCCCTCAGGTGACGGATGTCAGACAGTTGGAGGGTTTCGAGGAGATTGAAATCAATGGTAATCCCCGTATCTGTTATACACAGGCAGACAGTTTCTCTGTTATTGTAAAGGGTACGCGTGAGGCTGTTGATAATATCCTGACCGAAGTAGATGGTAAGACGCTGGGTATCCGTAACCGTGGGAAGATCAACTTGGTTAATGTTTCTTTCGATGACTCTAACAGTCTGACGGTTTATGTGACCTCTCCGGATTTGACGGGTATCCGTCTGAACGGTTCTGGTGACTTCGAAGCAAAAGACCGTGTGGACACCGATAAGATGGATATAGTGCTCCGTGGTTCTGGTGATATTGATATGAAGAATATCATCTGCGACCGTTGTGGAGTTGAACTGATAGGTTCTGGCGATATATCTCTTGGAAGTGTGGATGCCTTGAAGGCTTCTGCTACGCTCATCGGTTCTGGTGACGTTTCTTTAGGACTGCTCCGCGTGAAGGACACATATCTCTCATTGAAAGGTTCTGGTGACATTAATGCCGAGTTCAAAGAAGGCTGTGGCGCCGTCGAATGTGAGCTGCGTGGCTCAGGTGACATCTCCCTGAAAGGTACGGTCAAGAAGTTCAATCAGCACAAGTCTGGCTCGGGCGATATTGACATCAATCGGCTGACTGTGAAATAATAATCGATAAAATATATTAAAATCTTTCGGTTTCTCACAATAAATGATTACTTTTGCCGAATTATTGAGGCAAACCCTTAGGGAAACCGGATGAAATATGCAGTGATAGCTGCGGGCGAAGGCTCGCGGCTGACAAAAGAAGGTAATACGACGCCGAAGCCTCTGATAGAGGTGAATGGTGAGAGGTTGGTCGACAGACTGCTGAGAATCTTCAAGGCTCAAGGAGCTTCTGAAGCGGCTGTCATTTGTAACGAGCAGATGACCGAGGTGAAGGAACATCTCCTGGCTGTACAGCAGACTTATGGACTGCCGCTGAGGCTCGTCGTGAAGTCTACACCCAGTTCCATGCACAGCATGTGGGAACTGAGTCGATGGCTTGACGACGGTCCTTTTGTATTGACAACTGTAGATACCATCTTCCGTGAGGAAGAGTTCGATGCTTTCGTGCAGACTTTCTCCGGACTTCTCGATAGAGGAGAGGCAGACGGTCTGATGGGTGTCACCGAATACATTGATGATGAGAAACCGCTCTATGTCTCCACCGATGACGACTTATGGATCACTGCTTTCCTCGATCAGTGCAACTGCCCACGATATGTCAGTGGGGGTATCTATGCCCTGACACCCCGTTCGCTAAACACACTCCAAGACTGTGTAGCACGCGGTGAGCAACGTATGCGGAACTTCCAGAGGGGACTCCTGCGGGATGGGTTCAAACTGAAAGCTTGGCCCTTCTCTAAGGTGCTCGATATTGACCACGTCAGTGATATTCAAAAAGCTGAGGCTTTTTTAAGTGAAGAGTGAAGAATGAGAATATTGGCAGTCAGCAGGGCAGAGCGGTTTTCGCCCAACTCCGTGGAACGGGATAGGGCGATTTTTCAGGCAGTCATTGACAGACTGCAAAAACATGGCGATGAGATTCGCCTTGTTAGTGAGGATCGTCTGAGCTCTCCGGAATCTCAGGATTATCTGGGATCTGCGGTGCGTTCTGATCTCGTCCTAACGATGGCGCGCCAGTCAGAGACTCTCGCTTGGTTGAAGTCCTTCGGTATTGCTTGCATCAATTCGCCAGAAGGTATCGAGCGTTGTGCCAGAAGTCGACTGCAGGATATGATGGAGAGTATTGGTACGCCAGTGCCTCCGAAAGATGGTCCTGACGGTTATTGGCTGAAACGTGGCGATGCTTCCGCACAGACGGCTGAGGATGTGGTCTATGTGCCCAATAGGGAACAATTGAATACAGCTATGCTGGCCATGCGTCAACGGGGTATTACCGATTATACGGTGAGTGCCCATGTGAAGGGCGACTTGGTGAAGTTCTATGGAGTGGGGCAGGGCGACTTCTTCCGATGGTATTATCCATCGGAAGACGGTCAGACGAAGTTCGGAGATGAATGTCGCAATGGGACGGCTTGTCACTATAGGTTTCAGGTCGAAGAGTTGGTATCTGAGGTGCTGCGGTTGGCAGCGGCTGTCGGTGTCAGTGTCTATGGCGGTGACGCTATTATCCGGTCTGACGGGTCGTTCTGCCTGATAGACTTCAACGACTGGCCTAGTTTCTCGCGCTGTCGGGAAGAGGCTGCCGATGCTATCACCTCGTTGGTAATAAATAGTAAATTAGTAAATCGTAATTAATTAGTTGTGGCAACATTTAAGGAGTTATTGATGGTTTCATTCAAGTCTGAGGACACAGAGGAATGGCTCGACGTGTGGTTCACACGTCCCATTGGTCTCGTATTCGCCTTGTTATGGAATAAACTCGGCATCCATCCGAATGTCATTACGATTGTGTCGTTCTTCTTTGGAGCGGCGGCAGGATGGATGTTCCATTATACTGACTTCCTTCATAACCTCTATGGTGTGGCTCTGTTGATGCTCGCCAATTTCTGTGACTCTACCGACGGTCAGATGGCACGTCTGTCAGGCAAGAAGACACTTTTAGGTCGTGTGCTTGACGGATTCTCCGGCGATGTGTGGTTCTTCTGCATCTATGTGGCTATTGTGGTTCGTCTGTGGCCGCAGCATATTCCTGGCACTACTACGCCATGGGGTATCTGGGGCTTTATGCTGGCTGCTGTGGCGGGTTTCTTATGTCATGCACCGCAAAGTTCATTGGCCGACTACTATCGTCAGATACATCTTTATTTCCTTTTGGGTAAGGAAGGCAGTGAACTGGATACTAGTGCCCAGCAGCGGCAGATTTTTGAGAACCTACCTAAGTCGAAGTGGTTTGAGCGCTTGTTCCGTTACAATTATGCCAGTTATTGTCAGGGGCAGGAACATCGCACCCCACGTTTCCAGGCATTCTTCCGTGAGGTGAAGTCGCGTTGGCCGGATGCCTCCGATATGCCACAGGATCTTCGTGATGCATTCAGGGCAGGCAGTCTGCCGTTGATGAAATACACCAATATGCTCACATTCAATGTCCGTGCCATCACTATTTATGTGACGTGCCTGTTGGATTGTCCGTGGGTCTATCTGTTAGTGGAGGTTATTATATTAAATATAATGTACGCGTATATGCACCGCACCCATGAGCGGCTGTGCGATAATCTGTACGACCAATATCTGAAGGCATGACGGCGGGTTATATCTTTGATTACGGAGGTACTCTCGACACGGGAGGACAGCACTGGGGACAGGTGCTCTGGCATGCCTATGAGCGTCATCAGGTGCCTGTCACCGAGGTTCAGTTCCGTGAGGCGTATGTCTATGCAGAACGGACGCTGGGAAGGAATCCTGTCATCCGTCCAGATTTCACCTTCCGCCAGACATTGGAGACGAAGCTCCGCCTGCAACAGGAGTACTTGAAAGTAGAAAATGAAAAGTATTGGCAGACGATATTGGATGATCTCTATGAGCGGACAATGACTATGACAGCCCAAAGCCGTGAGGTTCTGTTACAATTGAAAGACCACGGGCTGCCGATGGTGCTGGTGAGCAATTTCTATGGCAATATGCATACCGTGTTGCATGAGTTCGGCTTTGACGGACTCTTCCACAAGGTCATCGAGTCGGCAGTGGTAGGCATTCGCAAACCCGATCCCCGCATCTTCCTTTTGGGAGTGGAGGCTCTTGGGCTGAAGCCGGAAGAGGTGACGGTGGTGGGCGATAGTCTTGACAAGGACATCATGCCGGCCCACGAGGCAGGGTGCCAGACTATTTGGCTCCGAGGCGAGGGCTGGACATCTGCATCTCACAACGGGGACTGTCCCTATTGTGAGACAATCAATGCGCTCGATGAAATATTGGAAATGATTAAAACGAAAAAAACGATATAAGAAATGAATCGAACAAACGTAAAACCAGCAGAAGGCAAGCTGGGTATTTTGGTAGTAGGCAACGGTGCCGTCGCAACGACATTCATGACAGGTGTGCTGATGACCCGCAAAGGACTGACGAAGCCTGTGGGTTCTATGACCCAGTACGATAAGATTCGTGTGGGACGGGGAGCATCGAAGCAATATCTGAAGTACAGCGACATCGTTCCATTGGCCAGCCTCGACGATATCGTCTTTGGCTGTTGGGATGTCTATCCGCAAAATGCTTACCAGTCTGCCGTCTATGCTGAGGTGCTGAAGGAGAAGGATATTGAACCCGTACGTGACGAACTGGAACAGATAGTGCCGATGAAGGCCGCATTCGACCATAATTATGCAAAACGGCTTAGTGGTGATAACGTGAAGTCTTGCGCCACCCGTTGGGAGATGGTCGAGGCGTTGCGCGATGATATCCGCCGCTTCCGTGCCGAGAAAGGCTGTAGCCGTCTTGTGGTGCTGTGGGCTGCCTCTACGGAGATCTATGTGCCAGTCGAAAAGAGTGTCCACTATCATCTGGCTGATCTCGAGACTGCCATGAAGGCTGATGATCGTCAGCATGTTGCCCCCTCTATGTGCTATGCCTATGCGGCACTTTCCGAGGGTGTGCCTTTCATCATGGGAGCACCTAATACGACCGTTGATATCCCCGCTATGTGGGAACTGGCAGAGAAGATGCACCAACCTATCGCTGGCAAGGATTTCAAGACGGGGCAGACGCTTGTCAAGTCAGGCTTCGCACCCATTATCGGCACTCGTTGCCTCGGACTCTCAGGTTGGTTCTCCACAAATATCCTTGGTAACCGCGACGGCCTTGTGCTTGATGAGCCGGAGAATTTCCGTACCAAAGAGGTGTCCAAGCTCTCAACTTTGGAAACCATCCTCAAACCTGATGTTCAGCCTGACCTTTATGGTCACGGTAACGATGAGGACAACCAGTATTACCATAAGGTTCGTATCAACTATTACCCGCCACGTAACGATAACAAGGAGGGTTGGGACAATATCGACATCTTCGGATGGATGGGCTATCCGATGCAGGTAAAGATCAATTTCCTTTGTCGCGACTCCATCCTTGCCGCACCTCTCTGTCTTGACCTCTGCCTGCTTTCAGACTTGGCTGCCCGTGCAGGTCGCTTTGGCATCCAGCACTTCCTCAGTTTCTTCCTCAAGTCGCCGATGTATGACTATACAAAGGGTGAGGAGGCTGTCAATAACCTCTACCAACAGTACACGATGCTGAAAAATGCCATCCGTGAGATGGGTGGTTACGAGGCCGACGAGGAAATTGATTGATAGTAATATGATTATTTTAGCAGATAATCAGGATATTACTCGGGCTGGTATGATGTATGTTTGTGAGCATCAGGAGCCTGTCCTTGAAATCAGTCGCGCTGCCGACAAGACGGAACTGATAGAGCAGTTGAAGTCGCACGGTGAGGCGGTGGTCGTACTAGACTACACCCTTTTCGACATTAACGATATCGAGGAGTTGGAAATCCTGCACGAGCGTTTTCCGCTGGCGAAGTGGATACTCTTCAGTTTCGATCTGTCGCCAGACTTCGTACGTCGCGCCATTGCTTTGTCACCCTTGTTCAGCGTGTTGCTCAAAGACTCACCGCTCTCTGAAATCCGCGACAGTCTTCGCTATGCCGCTCGAGGCCAACGGTTCATCTGTCAGCGAATGGCAGAGATTCTGCTGGCTCCGGCTCAGGACCGTATGGCTGAGGACGTCCGTCTAACCCGTACAGAGATGGAGATTCTAAAAGACATCGCTTTGGGCATGACCACCAGAGAGATTGCCGAGAAACGCTTCTCCAGTTTCCATACTGTCAATACGCATCGGAAGAATATTTTCAGGAAGTTGGGATTGAATACCCTCCACGAGGCAACGAAGTATGCCCTTAGGGCAGGACTAGTCGATTCTGCTGAATATTACATATAAAAAAACCAAGAGTGTCATCACGACAGTCTTGGCTTTTCTTCTAACTAACTTATTATCAACTATTCATTACTCATTCTGAATTCTGGTGCAAAGGTACGAAAAAAGAGGATTGTGGTACAAAAAAAGAGGAAAGAAATTGCAAAAAACCACGTAAACGTTTGCGATATTCGGAGAAAAAATGTACCTTTGCAACCGATTATCACTATTCATTCATAAATCATGACTAACGGAAAACGACGTATATCTTTGAAGGATCTCGCCCAGGAGTTGGGCGTGAGTATAGCTACTGTAAGCAGGGCCCTGCGCAGCTCGCCAGAGATTGGTCAGGAGATGCAGCAGCGTGTGAAGGCACTGGCCAAGAAACTGAACTACCGACCGAACCCCTTTGCACAAAGTCTGCGCAAGGAGGCGCCGAGAGTAATTGGTGTTGTCGTGCCCAACCTCGTGAGCCACTACTATTCCTCGGTGCTCGATGGCATTGAGGATGAGGCGGCCAAGAGCGGATACTCTGTGATCAGTGCCAATACTCACGAGCAGAGCGAAGCCGAAGTGCGCGTCATCGACAACTTCATTGGTCTCCACGTCGAGGGCATCGTCGCCTGCCTGTCGCAGAACACTACAGACTACAGCCACTTTGAGGAGATCTCACAGATGGACATCCCCCTGGTGTTCTTCGGACGTACCTGTTTGCCGGAGAAGTTCTCCAGCGTTACTGCCAATGGCGATGTGGCTGCCCAGGAGGCCACCCAGCATCTTATCGATACGGGTAGCCGTCGCATCGCCTTCATAGGAGGGCCGAATCACCTTGATATGGTGCGCCGTCGTAAGCATGGATATTTGGAGGCTTTGCGTGAGAACCGCATCCCCATTGATCGCGAACTCGTTGTCTGCGAACGCATCGACTACGACTGGGCCCTCGACGCCACACTGCGCCTGTTGCAGAGCGATAACCGCCCGGACGCTATCCTCGCCTTTAACGACATCATCACCTTCGCAGCCTTTACCGCCATCAAGCAGTTAGGCCTGCGCATCCCAGACGATGTCGCTCTGATTGGTTTTACGGACGATGTTCATGCTCAGTACGTCACGCCGAAACTCTCTGCCATTGAGGACCAGTCGCGCCTCATGGGACAAACGGCTTGCCGTCTACTGCTGAAGAACATAGCAGGAGACCGTAAGATATATCGAGAGATTGTTCCCCAGAAGGTTATTATCCGCGAAACCTCTGCCAGACGATAATAGACATTACTCTTATCAAATAATAATAAACAGCCACGCAACCAAAGGTCGCGTGGCTGTTCAATTATAGATGGCACGGGTTATTCAATCACAACCAGTGCATCGTCTTCCATAACACTCTCACCGATTTTCACGCAAATGGCTGTCACCTTGCCATCTTTCTCGGCAGCGAGGTTGTTGGCCATCTTCATGGCTTCGAGCACGATAACCGTATCACCGGCCTTCACCTCATCGCCCTCAGCCACCAGAATGTCGGTGATGACACCAGGCAGCGGGGCCTTGACAGCGTTGGCCTTGTTGACGGCGGCTTTGTTGGCGGCAGGTGCGTCATCGGAAGCGGCGGCAGTGGCGGCTTTCACCACGGGCTTCTTCTTCTCAGGCTCGGCCTGCTTCTCCATCTCTACAGTATATTCTTCACCGTTGACGGTCAGTGTGGCGATGTTATCCGTGATATCACCGACCACAACTTCATACTTATTACCGTTGATTGTATACTTATACTCTTTCATACTCAAAACTCATTTACGGATGTTGTGTGAATGTCTGTGCATAGCCGTTCCACTGTGTGGGGTGGGCACTGATGGTGATGATGCCCGGCTCTGCGTCGTGAACGTTATTGCCTAAGTGCTCGTGGAGCGCAAGGGCAATTGCTGCATATACTTCGTTGTTCATATTATATCCTATAAATAATTACATAGGTATGTTACCATGTTTCTTGGCGGGCAGGGCGTCGCGCTTGGTGGCGAGCTGAGCCAGACCGCGGCAGATGCGGAAGCGAGTGTTGCGAGGCTCGATCACGTCGTCGATGTAACCATACTTCGCAGCCTGATACGGGTTGGCGAAGAGCTCGTTGTACTCGTCCTCCTTCTCGGCGATGAAAGCCTTCACGTCCTCACCAGCCTCCTTCTTGGCCTTGGCTTCCTTAGCGTAGAGCACTGCGGCGGCACCCGAGGCACCCATCACGGCGATCTCAGCAGAGGGCCATGCATAGTTCAGGTCGGTGTGGAGTTGCTTTGAACCCATCACGATGTGCGAACCACCGTATGACTTACGCAGGGTAACGGTGATCTTGGGCACTGTGGCCTCGCCGTAGGCATAGAGCAACTGGGCACCGTGCAAGATGACGGCGTTGTACTCCTGACCAGTACCAGGCAGGAATCCCGGCACGTCGACGAGCGACACGATAGGAATATTGAAGGCGTCACAGAAACGCACGAAGCGGGCACCCTTACGAGAGGCGTTCACGTCGAGCACGCCAGCATAGCATGTCGGCTGGTTAGCCACGATACCCACGCTCTGACCATTGAAGCGGGCAAAGCCCACGATGATGTTCTTGGCGAACTTAGGCTGTACCTCGAAGAACTCGCCGTCGTCAGTGATGGCAGAGATGACCTTGTACATGTCGTAAGCCTCGTTGGGGTTCTCGGGGATGATCTCGTTCAAGCTGTCCTCCATACGGTTGATGGGGTCGTTGGTAGGCTTGAAGGGAGCGGTCTCCATGTTGTTCGAGGGGATGTAGCTCAGCAGGGTCTTCAACATCTGAATACCTTCCTCCTCAGTGGCAGCGGTGAAGTGGGTCACACCCGACTTCGTGGCATGTACTGAGGCACCACCGAGGTGTTCCTGGTCGATGTCCTCACCCGTGACGGTCTTCACCACCTTCGGGCCTGTGAGGAACATGTATGAGGTGTTCTCCATCATCAGCGTGAAGTCGGTGAGGGCAGGGGAGTATACAGCACCACCGGCGCATGGGCCGAAGATACCAGAGATCTGTGGGATCACACCCGATGCGAGGATGTTACGCTCGAAAATCTCAGCATAGCCTGCGAGGGCGTTGATACCCTCCTGAATACGAGCACCACCTGAGTCGTTGATGCCGATGACGGGAGCACCCATCTTCATGGCCATATCCATCACCTTGCAGATCTTCTGGCTCATGGTCTCCGACAGAGAACCGGCATGCACGGTGAAGTCCTGTGCGAAGATGAACACCAGACGGCCGTCGATAGTACCGGAACCTGCTACGACACCGTCGCCGAGGAACTGCTTCTTCTCCATACCGAAGTTATGGCAGCGATGCTCCTTGAACATGTCGTACTCCTCGAACGAACCTTCGTCGAGCAGCATCTCAATGCGCTCACGGGCTGTGTACTTTCCGCGTTCGTGCTGCTTCTGAATAGCTTTTTCACCACCACCGAGACGGGCCTGTTCGCGCTTCTCGATGAGTTGTTTGATCTTGTCTAACTGTTTGCTCATTGCTTTATTTAATTATCAATTGTCAATTTTCAATTATCAATTTACTCAGGGTGCTCACAGAGTTCTGTGAGGATACCACAGGTTGACTTCGGGTGGAGGAAGGCGATGTTCAGACCCTCGGCGCCCTTACGGGGCTTCTCATCAATCAGGCGCACGCCCTTCTCGGAAACTTCGGCAAGACCTTTGGCTACACCGTCCTCAACGCAGAAGGCTACGTGATGCACACCCTTGTTGCCCTTGTCGAGCCACTTCTGGATGGTGCTCTCCGGTGATGTCGGCTCAAGCAGCTCCAGCTTCACCTCGCCGCAGCGAAGGAAAGCGGTCTTCACCTTCTGATCCTCTACTACTTCTGTTGCATAACACTCCAAGCCCAGCACGTCAGTGAAGTACGGCAGGCTTTCCTCGATGCTCTGAACTGCGATGCCCAGATGCTCAATGTGGGAAATCTTCATATCTTTAATATTTAAAATAAAACCTTATATTATAAATAATGTGCAAAGATACGCAATAAACTCCATATTCCGAAGAATCCTTTGTTTTTTTTGGCTTTTTTATATAAAAATAGAGATTGCCACCCGAAAAGGGCAGCAATCTTATGAGATAACGATGCGAAATGTGCTAGCTTATTTGAATAGATTCGGGAAAATCTTCTCTGAATCCTCTGCGAATTGATACCAGTTTCTAGAGGCATTCTTGTTCTGTACCCATTCTAAGAATCCTGGATATGCTACCTTGATACTGACACCTTCCCTTGGATATTTGAACTTGTCGGGGACAATAATGGCGTAAGGTGACTTGCCTGTTCCTGGCATAGAGATTGTTTTACCCGTAGTTCTGTTCTCAATGTAAATACTTCTGAGGAAGTCTTCTAGTGAAAGAATCGTTTCAATCGTTTCTTTCGGAGCACTCTCTCTTATGCTACCATTAACCTTTGTATTAGCATATGATCCTTTTGCGATTCCAAAGATATCATGTATCTCGCGGCCATTCAAAAATTTACCTCCAGGAATTCCCATGATGTAAACATCGTCTGCTGCACCGCAGGCAGCCAGGCCGACCGTGATATGTTTATTGTCTACACGTGTAGCAAAGACAACAACGTCGTTCATGTCATAGTCTGCCTGGGCAGGACGGTCCTCAAAGCACATGAGGTAGGAAGCACCTTTGACGTCGTCTGGGACCATGGTATCCTCAATGATTTCCGTTCCCTGACATACCTCAATGATCATGTCGCAGAAATTACAGTCGGCACCGTCTTCGAAACACATGTAGGTATGGTTGTTTGCACTGAAGAAACCGATACGTGGGCTCTCCAACTGCATACCACTGGGGGTAAGACCACTTCGTTTTTCTTTATTCCCGCTAGGTGTGTTGCAAGTAATCTCTTGCGACACAGTTTTGTCAATTGCCGAAAAATAGTGGCCTACTATGTGATTGACCTCAAAGTTCAGGCGGCCGTCGCCATAAGTACATGCAGTGGCGCAATTCGATATGTTGCCTTTGTTTTCAAAATTCTTTCTGTTTAAAAATCCGATCTTATATCCACGGGGGATGGCAATTTCTGCAATCATATCTTCAGAAGGATTACCGTCGCCATAATAGGGCAACAGATACTCTGTCTTCCTACTGCAATTAGCATCTCCTTTCGTACCAGGTATAGCTTTGTATTTCGGAAGTGTCTTGATATAGTCTACCTCACTCATACCGGCGGGGATGTTGTTCGGATTAAAATAGTAATAGTAAATGGTATTGTAATGGCCTTCTGTGGTGTTCATCTGAATAGGTATCAAGGTCGTCGGACCGCCATTGCTGATCAAATAACTGTTATTCACGCGGAAATATGCATTTCCCTGAGCTATGTATTGCCAGTTGTTGGCTTTAGAGCCACCGTTTGTGGTGTTATCACCACCCGTCTTTCTCAGATATGTGGTGATGATAGATTTCAGGGTGGAAAGATCTCCTGAGTTGGATACGCTCTTGCAGATAAAGCCATCTACCACACTCCAATTACCGCCAGTGACGGTTTTGTGGGACCAGAGGCGGTCTTTCAACCAAGAATCGTTATTCCAGAGATCATAGTAGAAATTTTTCCCACTGTTATTGACGTTTTCTTTCACCATCACATTGCCATAGTCGCTGCTGAGAGATGTCTGGGCGCGTTGGGCGTTGAACGAAGGAATGCTTCCGCCGAGAACAATCAATGCTGGATAGTCATCAGATACTCCGCGAGTCCCTGCATTGGCTGAAGATGTGAAAGACAAGTTGCTCTCGCCCACCTGGAACACTTTGATATAGTACACACCTTTGCTGCTGACACAGGCTGCTACAAGTTCGGTTGTGATACCGGGAGCTTCGTAGGTGAGGGTTACAATGTCACCCTTCTTACACTCGACGGAGTTCAGAATGGCGGCTTCGTCATTACCAAAAGGAGACTCAGTCAATATCTGCACCTTAACGATGTCTTCCAAATCAGCATCAGCTTTGATGGTGATACTGCCGTTTACAATGTCGCACCATGTCTGCTCTGGGTCAATCGCTACGCCAAGGGTCTTTTCTGTATTGAATTTGATGGATTCCTCATTGAATTGAGCCTCGTCTAGTTCATAGCCTTTGCCGCAAGAAGCGAGAATTACAACCGTTAATAAGAATAAATACTTGCACTTCATAACCTAAAAAATACTAAAATTGTCTTTGTTTCTATGTTTATAATTTTCGGTGCAAATATACACTTTTCTAATTACATACGCGCGAATTCTTTCTAAAAACGCCTATGTTTTAACAAAATTTATAGTTCTACGGTCACTTTTCCGTTAATTTGCCTTCCTGTGAGGTAGTTTGGCACGGCCCACTGGCGGTTCGTGACGTCGGTCACCCAGTAGTAACTGTTCACGTTGGAGATGCCAAACAGGTTCAGGCAATCCAGTCCGAGCCAGATGTTCTTGACGGACTTGCCGTTCTTCAGCGCCCTGTAACTCATGCCGATGTCAGCACGCTTATAAGCCGGTGCGCGGAACTGTTGCTGTTCGAGTCCCCGGTGTGGAGGACCGAAGGGCAGACCGTCTGCAAAGGCCAGGCGGAGCGTCATCTTCCAACGGTCGGTACCTGGGAAATAGTCGGTGAAATGGAGGTTGATAGAATATCGCTGGTCTGTCGGGGTGGGAATCCATTGGCCGTTGTATTTCTGTTTCATACTCATCAGGGAGAACGTGAGCCAAGAGTCCGTCCCGGGCACGAACTCACCGTAGAGTTTCAGGTCCAGTCCTGCGGCATAGCCCGAACAGAGGTTCTCTCCAAAGTACGTAATCTTCACATTCTGAACGTTATACGGGATGAGGTTCGACAAAGACTTGAAATATGCTTCAGCCGAGAATTTGAAGGGACGATTGAGCATCTTGAAGCGGTAGTCCATGGCTGCTATGAACTGCAGGGAGCGCTGGCTCTTGATGTTCTCGTTGAGCACCGCCCGTGTTAGTCCATTTACTGTCACCGTGTCGCGCATCTCCTTGTAGAACGGTGCCTGATAGTAGAGTCCTGTGGCAAATCGGAAGGTGTAGTCGGGGTTGAAGGCGGGCACGAGGGCCAGCGAGGCTCTGGGCGACACGATGGTCTCTTTGTTGAACGACCAGTTTGCCAACCGGACACCATAGTTCAGCGTGAAGAAGTTGTCGCCCTTGTTGAAATGGTAGGTGTCCTGTATGTAGGCTTCGATGCGATGGCTCTTCACGTCGTTCTTGGCTGACAACGTGTAGATCAGATCCAGACGGTCTGGCGTGTGTGGGATGGAATAGCCGCTGGAATCGCGCATTTCGTATTCCCGCGACGTCTCTTTGATGTTCTCGATCTTGTAGGTAAGGCCTGCCTCGATGTCGTGGCGGCGCGTCTTGTGCGTGCCCACCAGTTTGAAGCTCACCACGTCGGCGGTCAGGTAGTTCCTGGCGTGCTCCATATATGTTCCCACGCCGAGGTTCTCGCTCGACTGCGCGTCGTCCAGCCAGTATTGGCCTGCGATGTCGTAGGTTTCTTTCTCCTTGGTGTGGAAGGCGGATGTCAGGAACTTGATTTTGGTAGAGTCTCCGAACGAACGTGCGATGGAGGCGGTGCCGAAATAGGTGCGGAACACATCCTTCTCCTGTCCGTCGAAATAGACCTTGAACGATTTCGCGTCGGCGATGGTACCGAAGGAGGTCTCACGCGACTCTGGCGTGAAGTTGTAATGATTCTCAGAGATGTATCCGATCAGTTCTACCTCCCATCTCTTGTTGGGTCTGTAAGTGATATATGTCTGATAATCAAAGAAATTAGGCTGATACTCTCCACTTGTTTCGAGGGAGCCTAACAAATACTTGTTGGTCTTGTACCGGAGGCCGTGGCTCATCGAGAATGTCTTGTTGCCGTAGCCTAAATAGCCGCTGGCGCCGAGCAGCGAGGCTGTGACGGTTCCCTCCAACCGCTTGGGTTTGCGGTAGGTGATGTCCAGTGCTGACGACATCTTGTCGCCGTACTTCGCGGCAAAGCCTCCCGTCGAGAAGCCGATGCTCTCCACCATGTCCGGATTAATGATCGACAGACCTTCCTGCTGTCCGCTGCTGACGAGTAATGGCCTGTATATCTCCACGCCGTTGATATATACTGAGTTCTCGTCGAACGAGCCGCCGCGTACATTATACTGCGACGACAGTTCATTATGCGTCGATACGCCAGCCTGCTGCTGGATGAGTTCCTCGACGGCGTTGCCCGTTATCGATGGTGCGATCTTCAGGTCTTTCGTGTTGAGTTGTTCCGTCTGGCTGGTCTGCCGTCTGCGTTCCGTGACGGTGATCTCCTGCAGCGCCTCCGACGGATACATCACGATCTGCACGGTCATCTTGCCTTTCGGACGTCTGAACACGCGCTTCCTGACGCCGTATCCCACCATCGAGAACCTGACCTCGACCGAGTCGGCACTATTCAGGCTGATGGAGAATTCGCCCTTCAGGTTGGTCATCGCCACCTTCCCCTGTGCCAGACAGGAGACGGTCACCAGTTCCAGTGCCTGACCGTCTTCGTCGATGACTTTTCCTTTCAGTGTGAAGTCGTCAGCAAAGCCGGCAGCGCTGAAAAACAGCATCGCCAACAGCAGCAAATATCGTGCAAATGAATGTTTCATCAGGATATATAACGAAAGAATCTTCCGTTTTATTGCATTTTTCAAAAAATTGTCGTACCTTTGCGGGCGGATAGACATTAAACATTAAAGTAAATAAGGATTATGATTGATTTCTTAGCACAACACTTATGGCAGATGTGGGCCGTCGTGGCCGTCGTCTGTCTGATTCTTGAACTCATGGCTGGTGATTTCTTCATCATCTGCTTCTCTATCGGTGCTGTCTTCGCTGCCATCGCAGCCGCCTTCGGGCTGGGCTTCTACTCACAGCTGGTCGCTTTCGCCGTGTTCACCCTCATCAGCCTCTTCTGGGTGCGTCCCTTCGCCAAGCGCTATCTCCGCAAGGGTGAGGACCGCCGCGTGAGCAATGCCGATGCGCTGCTGGGGCGTCAGGGTAGGGTGGTCGAGACCGTCGAGGCTGACGGCTTCGGGCGCGTACAGATCGACGGCGACATCTGGAAGGCCGTCACCAAGGAGTCTGCCGACATCCCCGAAGGCTCGAACGTCCGCGTCATTGACCGCGAGAGCACCATCATCACCGTCGAAACCATCAAATAATAAATCGTAAATAAATCTATGGACATTATGACTTATGTATTAATTGCCATTGTCATCCTGGTGATCCTCTTCGCCAAGATGGCCCTTGTGATCATCCCGCAGTCGGAAACCAAGATCGTTGAGCGCCTCGGTCGTTACTACGCCACGCTGCGTCCGGGCATCAACATCATCATCCCCTTCATCGACCGCGCCAAGTCGATCGTCGTGCTCAATCACGGCCGTTACCAGTACTCCACGACCATCGACCTCCGCGAACAGGTCTACGACTTCCCCAAGCAGAACGTGATCACCAAAGATAACGTGCAGACGGAGATCAACGCGCTGCTCTACTTCCAGATCGTCGATCCCTTCAAGGCCACCTACGAGATCAACAACCTGCCCAACGCTATCGAGAAGCTGACGCAGACCACCCTGCGTAACATCATTGGTGAGCTCGAACTCGACGAGACGCTGACCTCGCGCGACACCATCAACAAGAAGCTCTCCGCCGTGCTCGACGATGCCACCGACAAGTGGGGCGTCAAGGTGAACCGCGTGGAGCTGCAGGACATCACGCCGCCCGACTCCGTCCTCACCGCCATGGAGAAGCAGATGCAGGCCGAGCGTAACAAGCGTGCACAGATCCTGACCTCCGAGGGACAGAAGGCCGCCGAGATTCTCGCCTCCGAAGGTGAGAAGACCGCCATCGTCAACAAGGCCGAGGCCGCCAAGCAGCAGGCTATCCTCGAGGCAGAGGGTGAGGCACAAGCCCGTATCCGCAAGGCCGAGGCCGAGGCGAAGGCCATCGAACTCATCACCGAGGCCGTCGGCAAGTCGACCAATCCCGCCAACTACCTGCTGGCTCAGAAGTACATCCAGATGATGCAGGAACTGGCCGAGGGCGACAAGACCAAGACCGTCTATCTGCCCTACGAGGCCACCAACCTGCTCGGCTCCATCGGAGGCATCAAGGATCTCTTCAAAGCTGAATAATTTCTGTATATTACCGCAGATTACGCCGATTGCGCAGAAAAAATGAAAAAATAATCTGTGTAATCTGCGTAATCTGCGGTTATTTTTGTACCTTTGCACCCGATTTCGAAAATTGATGGTATGGTACACAATATTTTCAAGGGCCTGGGTATCGCCCTCATTACTCCTTTCAAGACCGATGGCGCGGTGGATTACGAAGCCCTGATGCGGCTGCTCGACTACCAGTTGGACAACGGCGCAGACTTCCTTTGCATCCTCGCCACCACGGGTGAGACACCGACGCTGAGCCGTGAGGAGAAGCAGAAGATCAAGGATCTCGTCGTAGAAAAGGTGCGCGGTCGCGTGCCCATCCTCATGGGTTGTGGCGGCAACAACACCGCCGCCGTCGTCCACGAGCTCCAGACGGGCGACTTCCGCGGCATCAACGGCATCCTCAGCGTCTGCCCTTACTACAACAAGCCTTCGCAGGAAGGTCTTTACCAGCACTTCAAGGCCATCGCCGCAGCCACACAGCTGCCCGTGGTACTCTATAATGTCCCCGGACGCACGGGTGTCAACCTCAAGGCTGAGACCACCGTCCGCCTGGCACGCGACTGCCAGAATATCGTCGCCATCAAGGAGGCCAGCGGCAATCTCGAACAGGTCGACGAGATCATCAAGAACAAGCCGCGCGACTTCGACGTCATCTCCGGCGACGACTCGCTCACGTTCCCGATGGTCAGCTGCGGTGCCGTAGGCGTCATCTCCGTCATCGGCAACGCCATACCGAAGGAGTTCTCCAAGATGATCCGCCTGCAGATGCGCGGTGAGTACGACCCTGCCCGCAAGATCCATCACCGTTTCACCGACCTCTTCTCGCTCCTCTTCGTTGACGGCAACCCCGCAGGCGTCAAGGCGATGCTCTCTGAGATGGGCTTCATCCAGAACGTGCTCCGTCTGCCGCTCGTGCCGATGCAGATTAAGAACGTCCAGCGCATGTCCGAGATCCTGAAGGAGCTGAAATACTGATGGATCGCTCGATCATCCACGAGATATCGCCCATGATGGGCAAGGACTGCAGTCCCTCCGAATTTCGCGAAAACTACCACAAAACGCGGGTGATTGTCTGACGAAAATCCCCGAAAATCCCCCGAAATGGAAGATTTTTCGAAAAAAGTCCGATAAATGTTTGGTGGAATCAAAAATAGTTCGTACCTTTGCACCCGCAAAACGGAAAAGGTTCCGTAGCTCAACTGAATAGAGCATCTGACTACGGATCAGAAGGTTGTGGGTTTGAATCCCGCCGGAATCACCAAAAGCAATGAAAGAGGGTGTGCCTATTTTGACACACCCTCTTCTATTTGAAAAAGACTGAAGTTCTGTGCGTTGATTAGCTTTCATACTTTCTTCTTCCACGGTTGCCACCACCACCGCCGCCGTTTACAGACTCCAACTCTTCCTCGTTCAGAGCGCGTGAGCTCTCTTTTTCATTCTTCTTTACCATAATCTTAGAATTTTTAATTGTTAAACTTACTGTTTTATTCTCTTGTCGCTCAAATGTTGTTTGTTCTGATTGACGATACAAAGTTACGGAGATTTATTTTAATTTCCAAGATATTTCCCGATTTTTTCTCTCACTTGTAGCGACAATCGCCCCCAGAGGCGACAAATCAGGCCAATACCTTCAAAATCTGTCGCACAAAAGAGACAGACCCTGCGGACTTGACTACCCATTCATCAGCCTCACCTTACGGCGATTGCCTGAGGGACGGACGGCGAAGTGGAGCCAGTAGGTGCCCTTTGGTGATCGCTCCAGCAACAGCTCGTCGAAGTCCTCCTGGCTCTCGTCACTGATGTCGAGCAGGATGGTGGCATAGCGCACCAGTTGCTCGATGCCCGTCACGCGAATATCCGCTGCACACCCCGTCAGGTGGTTCGAGCCTTTCGCTCCGCCCACGGCCTTGTTCACCGCCTCAGATCTATACCCGCTGTTGATGATTATCGGGGTAATTTTTTCCCCTCCTAAGTTAGGAGGGGTGCCCGTATGGGCGGGGTGGTCTGAAGAAGCGCCAGACATTCCCTCGTTCAGACCACCCCTAGCCCCTCCTAACTCAGGAGGGGAAACCGAGCGCTCCATTTTCCCGTAGACATACCGCAGATTATACCGCCTGCGTAGTTTCTCCAACCACCCACAGAGGCGCTTCAAATTCTCCACTTGTGCCTCATTGGGCACGTTGTCTAAATTCGCACTTGTCTTACACATTTCGTCAAGCGTAAAGTGCGGCGTTAAGCGAAGGCCATCGAGCTCGCTCGGATGGCTGAGCGCAGCCGCACTCGACGAAGTCAAGTGTTCGCTGAGTTTCATACTTACATTACTCATTTTCTCTTTTTCTTATTTACATTAATCGGTGTACTGTTCGGAAAGGCGATGCTGTAAGCACTGTCGAGGGCTTTCAGGTCTATCTTGTAATAACTGATGCCCGTCCGGACGGCTACAATCGCTCTTAAGAGTTCACGATGCTGGCGCGGATAGAGCGAGGGCGCAGGCAACTCGTTCCAGCCTTCCTGCTCCGACAGGTGACACACCTGCCAAATAAAGTCATCATTCGCTTCGTACCCGAACCACGTCTTCAACACATTACGGATGCAATACCGCTTATACTGACCTCCGAGGAGGCGCCTCGTGCGCTCCAGCTTCCGCCAGAGCATCACGAAGCATTCTTGATTGTTTTCTACGTTCATCATTTATCCATTATCAATTATCCATTATCAATTATCCATTCTTTCTGTACCGACCATTGTCGGTCAGAAACACCAGCCCCTGCTTGCGCCAGTTCTTCAGCATTTGCCGGACGGTGTTCTGGTTCACGCCCGCACCCTTCACCGCCACAGACTGCTGCATCGCCTGCTCGAAAGTGAACTGCGGGTCCAGTCGCTCAAAGATAGAGTCGTTCTTGCCGCGCTTCTGTCGCTCACCATTCAATCCGCCTGCATAGTCACGACTCATGAAAGCGTTCTCGATGCGGTCGCGGAAGAAGTAGAGCGCGTTCTCCAACAGCGAGTCGGCTATCACATCGTAAGCCTCCAGCATCGTAGGTGTCTGCGCCTTCAGCAACATTTCCTTCCACAGGTTCGGGTGTTGCTTCAGTTTCGTTTCGGCACCATTCAATCCGTGCTTCTGAATCAATGTCTCGCACACCTTGCAGAGCATCAGACAGCACGTCATTCTTTGCGCCGTGACGCAGACGCGGAAGCGCTGACGGGCACGGGTCCTATCGTCATTCTTCATCGTTTCCAGTCGGATGCGCTCCACCCACTCACGACCCTTTGCCTCCAACTTCGGCAGCACCACCTCGCCGTACATCAGCGGCAACAGATGCGCTATCTGCTGGATTCGCTCGCGCTGGCGGTCGGTCAGCACGTAGGGCTTATCCTCCAACTTCGCAAAGGTGTTGTCAGGCGTGCGGGCTACGGCGATACGACTCTGGAATCCATCGGTGTAGTTCGATACCACGCGATACAGTGCATCAGGCGTACCACACATACACACGTTCCATAACAGCTTCTCGATATGCACGTTCACCGCATCGGCTGATCGCGCCTCGCGCTCGTACTTCGTGCCGTCGTAGCTCTGGCGCAGCATCACCGAAAAGTCGCTCATGGTCGATTTCCACTTCTGCGCCACCGTGTCAGCCTCGGGCGTGAACGAGAAGGCGTGCTTGCCCTCCGTATTCGCCAGTCGCTCGGCCAGATTGGCAACGGTATTGTTCAGCGTCAGACAGCGCACCGGCAGCTTCGGTTCCTCAGGCTGCTCCTTCTTATTCTTCGCCGCCCGTTTCTTCGCGCGCCACTCATCCTCCTGCATCTGGTACATCTTGTCCAGTGCCGCCACCTCGCTCATCCAGGCCTCCACCACAGGGTCGATACCGCCCTTACCGCTAGCAAAGTCACCAGCGATGTAGGCAATCAGATTCAAACCCTTCTTCTGCCCGTGAACATCGAGCGTGACACCCGTAGCCAGCGTGCCGATGCAAGGGCAGATAGCCGTCACTATAGGCATTGTCAGCTGCGGCCCTACCGCATCAATACTCTCCTTAACCCCCATCGGCATCTTGGAGAGTTTTTGCAACGGACTACAGGACTCTAGGACTTCTATTTCAGCATCGAGACAATCAGTCCGTGATAGTCCGTGTTCGTCCGATGCTAAAAGATTTAATGTATTCCGTAGCCTCTGCGGGAACCCGTTGAACTCCGAGGCGAGGGCACTCTTGATCTTCGCCCGCTTCTCCTCCAGTGGGAACCCGTCGTAGCAGGGAATCACCTGGTCGAGCCACTCAAAGTTCCTGCCGCAGATATGTCTGAGGTCGCACGCCAACTGATAGGTCAGCGTGTCGCGGTCGCCCTGCGTAGGCTCAAAGCCGCGGTTGTTCACCTCCCAGTATTTCCGGATGATGTCCGTAAACGGAATGCCGTGATAGTGCGTCGGGTATTCTTTTGCAAGGACTACAGGACTTAAGGACTCTTTTTCAGTGGGATTATCAACGGAATCAGTCTTGTCAGTCCTGTAGTCCGTTGCTGAAACTTCAAAAATGGCCTCGTCTAAGTAGATGAGCTCCTGCTCCGTAGTAGTGAAAAACACGCGCGTGATGTCCTTGGCACCCTTGTCGAATTCCACGCCTAAAAGTTCGCTGGCCCACTTCAGGTTCTCCTCCTGATTGTGTTCAGGACGACGCTTGAACACCAGATGATAGCCACCACCACGGGCGCTCTCCTCCATCATCAGCAGTCTCAGTTCGTCTTTCTTCTGCAGGATGCGCTCCTTCACCTTCGGCATCTCCTCCGCTGCGATATGGTCGATGTCCATACCCACCGTCGTGCTCATCCGCTTCGAGCCTTTCAGCGAGCCGTCCTCGTTGGGCAAACAACTGTAGTTCATCTGCAGGAGCTTTGATTTCTGGCTGTCCTCGCCGTTGCGGATGCGCTTTACCAGCTGTTGCTGCTCGCCACCATTGCGCAAGGTCAGATACTCCTCTCTCGTCAGGACGGGCCGCATCATCTTCGCCCCATCCTTATAATAAATCATATGTACACTCATCGAAATAAATTATTTTAGGGAAACGAATGACCGTAATTATCCGTAATTATCGTAATATTTATTATGGTTAAATTATGGTTAATTATGGCAATTCGTTTCTTAATAAATCTTCTTGGTAATTTCTGTTAGAAATTCGGGTATCCCAGTTTTGCGTTCAGGAATCGCAGGCCGGCCATCGTCCACGTCATGTAGACCTTGACCTTCTTCTCGCCTTTCAGCGAATAGCTGACGTGTGTCCTCAGTCGTACATAGTCACGGTCGGCCAGATCGTCGCTGATGTTCCATCGGCCGTGGCGGCGGTACTGGATGCCCATGTCGCGCAGCACGGCGTTGAAGTCAAAGACCGTCATGTTGAACGTCTTCGCCACCTGCGTCGCCGTCAGCGTGTCCTCTGCATCCTCGTTCAGCATGCGCAGTCCCTCGCCGATAATCTTGTCCGTGCCTAAATAAAATCTCTCTTGCTCCAGTTCCTGCCATCTCAGCACCAGCTTCGCGCGCGCCTCGTCGTTGAACTTCGTGGCGATGTACAGGCACTCGGTCTTGGTGAGTACGTAGCAAGGAACCTCACGCGTGCCACCGTTAGGCTGAACGATGGTTCTCGATGTCAGCTGAAATTTCAGCCCACATGTTTTCTCCCATGCAGGTTCCATATTTCTGATGGCCTGCATCACGTTCTTGTGTTGCTTACCTGTCAGCTCGGCAATTTCGAGCGACGTCATTGTCTGTTCACTTTGTTCTGTATAAATACTGATTGTTTTCATTTTCTTGAGTTGATTTTAGCGAGAAGAAGCATTCAGATTCCTTGGCCATTTACTCGAGAAGATCCTCCTCTGCCTCAACTCAAATTGTTTTTCTTTTTAAATTTTCACGATATCCGTTGCCAGAATTTCTTGGAATGTCTGTCCCTGATATTCATGTGTAGAGAACCGAAGGGTGGCCACAACCACATCACCTTCGTAGAACCTGCACGCCGCCAGATTGCCCAGCATGGCGCACACAAACTCGTTTTCGAACTTGCCGCCCAGCTCCTTCAGCACAATGTTGCACTTCTGAATGCTGCCCGACTCCTGTTTTGAACTCTGTACGCTGAAGGCCTCGCCCTGGCGTACCACTTTTAAAATCCTTGTTTCCATCGTTGTTTTTATGTTTGTTTGGTTTCCACCGGCCTACCGGTGGGGTCGTTGTTTCAGCATGTCAAAGAGCACCGTCGATCAGTTTCGACGATGCAAAATTAGACATAAAAAAAGCACGATGAAAGGAAATATTCATCGTGCGAAAGTTTTGGAAAGTTTTTGCGAAAGTTTTGCCTTTTTCCGAGACTTTGTGAAAGTTTTGCGAAAGTTTTGGAAAGTTTTTCGCGTTCCAGAGCCTTAATTGTTCAGCAGTGCTGTCAGGTCGGTGGCCAGTCTCAGGTAGTCCCTGAAACGTTTGCCTATCACGGGTGCATTCTCCGAGTTCCACAGCGAGACACTCTTGCTGAACGACAGGATGTCCATGCGGCTGATGTCCCGAGGATTGATGGCGAAGTCGTTGTCCGGAAACAGCTCGTCCATCTTCGTTTTCAGCCCCTCGTAGTCGCCAGCTTTCAGATAGCCCGCATCGACCAACACCCGATACACGGCAAACCACATACGACTGTTCTTGATGTCTTTCAGCACCAGTGTCACCGCGTCGCGCACCATCTGGTCGGTCACCACCCGCTGCCGCTGCTCCTTGGCTTCCTGCAGTCGGCGACGCAAGGTCGAGAACTTCGTGCGGGGAGTATCTTTTCTCACACCTGTCACCCTGCCCAGGATATAGGCCGTCGTGTAGTCCGCCACGCGGATGGGCGGGAAGTCGTCGTTGTCGGGCACCAGCCACTCCTCATTGTTCTCGTCGCGATAGTAGGCCTTCAGGGTCGAGTCGCCGTCCAGCAGTGCCACCACGACATCGCCGTCGTCATAATGGTCGCAGTGCTTCACCATCACGTCATCACCGTCGGCTATCTCCGCATCCTTCATCGAGTATCCACGTACCCTGACAATGAAATCACACTGCTTCAGGAAATCCTTCGGCACCATCACATACTCCCCGTCGTAGTCTTCCGGCGCCTCAGGGAACCCCGCAGGCACGCCGCCGGAAAAGTAAGGCACAGGTGTGTCACACAGCTTGACATTCAGCCCTGACTGCTCGAGCAGGGCAACCATCTCTTCATACTCTTTCTTAGTCATAGTTTTCTTTGATTTTTAAGTTATACATTCATTTACGCACTCAGCTTTTCAGCCTCATTCACATAATTAGCCAGCAAACTGCCGACTACTACCAACACAACAAATACTAAAAATATTCCATCCATAATTCTACCAGTTTTTAAAGTAAATAATCAAATTACGGGTGCAAAATTAAGCCCAATGCGTTCACCCAGTGCAAACGCATTGAAAAAATCATCAGGGAAGCAAAAAAAATCTTATCTTCTCATGGAGAACGCCAGGAACGCCGTGGTGCTGCCAGGTGTCATCAGCATGAATATAATTTGTTGCGCACAACCAACAATTTTTCCATAAAATGTTGCACGCAAGCAACATTTTTATTATATTTGCACCCGAAATTGCAAATTTATGGACGCATTATTCAGGAAAAGTGACCGGCTATTAGCCAATACGAGCATGGAAATCATCCGTGAGAAGATGGGTGAGATTCATTGGAACACCCGGCTTATCAGTATCATGGGTGCAAAGGGAGTTGGGAAGTCAACCCTCATCAGGCAGTATTTGAAGCAGAACTACAAGCCCCTTGATCGTAGTATACTCTACTGTTCGGCAGATACGGTAGATTTCTCCACACGTACGCTTGTTGATTTAGCGGAAGAATTCGTGATCCGTGGAGGTGAACTGTTAGTGATTGACGAGATTCACAAATACAAGTCCGGCACTTCGGACTGGAGTCGGGAGATCAAGGAAATCTATGAATTGTACCCCCAATTGAGGATGATTGTGAGCGGATCCTCTCTTCTCCGTTTGAGGGAAGGGGATGCAGACCTCTCCCGACGCGCCATCAAGTACACGATGTATGGTCTGTCCTTCCGCGAGGCATTGCGTTTCTATCACGGTCTGTCGTTCCCCAAATGGTCGTTGGAGGACATTTTGGCTCATCCCTACGATTTGTGGCAGATGGTTTCATCGAAGTGTAAGCCAGTGGCCCTGTTCAAGGAATATCTGGAGAAGGGCTATTATCCCTTCCTGCTGGAGGGCGAAGGGGACTACTATACTAAGATCGAGCAGGTGGTCAACTACATCATCGAGACCGAGCTGCCCCGGATCTGTAAGGTGGATGTCGCCAATGTCAGGAAGTTGCAGGCGCTCATTGCCCTGATATGCAGCGAAGTCCCCTTCGAACTGAATGCCAACAAGTTAGCCGCTGCCCTTGAGATAGGACGCGATACGGTGGTCGAATACCTCAAGTATCTGGGTGACGCCAAGGTCCTGAACCTGTTGTACTCCGACAAAAAGAAGATAGGCAAGTTGTCCAAGCCCGATAAGGTGTATTTGGAGAATCCTAATATCCTCTATGCTCTAGCCCCTACCCATGTGGAAATCGGTACCCTGCGTGAGACTTTTGCTGTAGGCTGCTTATCAGAGTCTCATAGTGTGGAATACGGCAAGGCGCAGGGCGACTTCAAGGTGGATTCCAGATATACCTTTGAGATAGGCGGTCGCAGTAAGGACTTCTCGCAGATCGCAGGCTTAAAAGATTCCTACATCTTTGCCGACGACTGGGATATCCCCGACGGTGCCAAACTCCCTCTTTGGATGCTCGGATTCCTTTATTAATTCTGTTAGACTTCTCATCACAAAACCTTTTCTGCGGAATCGTCGGAGGCTTCCGAAAGAGTTTTGTGCAGCAGGATGATACGCTGGCGGAAATGCTCGGGGGCTTTTACGCGGAGGTGCTCGCCATACGACAGAATCTCACGCTCCAGCTCGCGATTTACCATCAGGCGCATCGTCACGCGACAGCCTTCTTCGCCCAGGCTCTCCAGCTGCTGCAGCGGATGGATGGGCAGCGTGCGCAGGTAGTATTCAGCCCAGCTGTCACCCTCGACGACAACCTCCTCCACCACACCGGCCTGAGGATGCGTAACGCCCACGATGTCGTCGAAATAATGGTTGAAGTCGATGGCGCTCTCGCGATACTCCACCTCATTGTTTATACGCGCGGAGCGAACCCGGTCGAGCGAGAAACAGGTGACAAACTGCTTGCCTTCGATGGTGGCATAGAGATACCAGCGGCGCAGATACTGCTTCAGGTAATAGGGATGGATGATGCGCTCCTTCGCCTCCGCACCGAAGGGACCGTATTTGATGGTCAGCACTTGCTTGTGGCTGATGGCGTTGAAACACTGCAGGAAAAACTGCGCGTCGCCCGGCGTGCCGTCTTCAAAACTCGCAATGCTCCGCTCAGAACCCATGATGTTTTGGTCGAAACGAGCCGCCATCTCGTCAATCCACTCCAGCTGAGGCATGCCGCGAAGACCCTGCAACAGGCTGCGAACCTCCTGCAGACGCTCAATCTCCTCCGCCGTCAACTCGCGGTTGTATATCGACTCAATGCCGTCGCGATAGCGGTAGTAATGCTTGCGTCCGCGCTGCTCGCTGACGATGCCATACATCTGATAGACGCGATAGAACTTCTCGTTCATTTCGCCGATATCCTGAAGGATGGTGCCTTTCGACCGCACAGGCAGCATGCCGCGCGACTCGAGGCCTTTGTTCACCTCCGCCTGCAGCTCCTCGCGCGTAAACTCCCGACCCGTGCCCAGACACTGGTCGATAATCATCTCCCTCATTGCATATTCCTTCGTCTTCATGCCGTCTCTGTGCGCTTCAATTTTCTGGCAATGAGTCCATTTTCATTAAGTCAGCTGCAGTTGTTTCAATTCATTCGCTGTCATCATACATTTTATAGGTCTTCATAAAGTCTTTGTAGACATCTGGATATTCCATCTCAAAAGTCTTAATAGCTCCTATGCTAAAATCCGTATCGCAGTCCATAACATAGTCTTTTCTACCTGATTGAAATTCAAACACAATATCGTCGTAACTCCTATCATAGAATACACGTTTCACTGCGCCACTCTTCAATACTATATCGTGACCCAAAAACTCATAAAGCTGAAATAACATATCGTGATATTTGAAAATATCCATTGCTATCTCATGTTCCTTTTTAAAATCTGCCATGTTTCAAATACGTTTAAGTTTCCATTTCATTGTTCGTAGATGCAAAGATAATCATTTTCTCCCAATGTGTCAAATTATCCACGAAATATTTGCTTGTTTGCCGTTCTTTTTGGTAATTCTGTCAACATGTTCTGCCTTTGAACGTGTCACGCCGGGGGCAGGACACATCGTGACTGTCACAGATTCTCCTGACTATTGTGATAAGTAGACACGACAGCCATCGAAAAGCCCCGCTGCCGTTTGTTCAGCAGCGAGGCTCGGTAGATCAGAGGGACAGGTCTTTGATCTCCTTGTTGATTATTTTTTGACCGTTCTTGATATACAGTCCTTTCTTCGTGGGTTGAGCTATCCTGCGGCCCTGCAGGTCATACCAACTATCCTTAATCAATTGTCCTTTATCAATTGATATGATGCCGTTAGGATCGCTATTCCAAGAAATCTCCATCGATACTTTCAGCCATAGGTATCTGAAGGGCGACGAGCTGTTGCCCACATCATCGCTCTTGTAGATGAAGCGGAGCCAACGGGTGAAGGTAACGGGACTCGTCGTGCCATCCAGCAGGTACTCCATCTGCTCTTGTGGAATACCAAACGTCATGCGGTGCTTGCCCGCACCGTCATAATTGGGGTAGAAGGAAGCGACGGCGATGTATTCGTATTCCGGCTCGGCATAATCAGCATCCTCGCCCTCGGGCAACTTGCCATTGTTGCCGAAGAGATCGTCACCGAAATTGAAGATTAGCATGTCGTAGTTGTTGACACCTTGCGAGCCGTCTTGATTATTGTTGTAAGCATAGGGTGCCACGTAACGGGCATCCTGACTGGGTACTTCATAATCATCGGTGAAGCAGTCCACCCAGAAATTGTCGAAAAATTGCGTCTCATCCATTTTAAGATAGCTGTACATTGTCGTCGAGAGCGCTGTCCAGTCGATGGTGAAACCAGTGTCTTTTCCCTTGTATTCCTTCTGGATTGTGGGATATTCGAAAGCCACGTCATTCGTGGGAACAGTTACATCGGGGTTGTCTGGGTCATCAGGATTATCGGGATTGTCTGGATCATCGGGATTGTCTGGATCATCGGGATAGACAATCCACCCAGGATAATCACCCACCTCGTATGGCCCATCGACATCAGGGTAATTGGTGAATGTGACCGTATTGCCGCTGATGACGGCCTGGATATAGCGCCAGGTCAGACCTTCGAAGAAATCCCAGTTTTGTCCGCCAGTTTTCAGACCAATCAGACTTATCCTATAGATACCGTCACCGTACTGGCTTCCGATACTGATAGTAAGTTGGTGATCTGCTTCGGAGGCGGGATCTAAAGTCAATGGGTCGTATAGATTCAGTATCTCCGTTTTTTTATCAGGTGTAAAAATTACCAATGCGAGCTGGTATTCCGTTGGATCCAATAATGAACTTCTGATCATCCAGTTGACATTAATATTGTTAAATGCTTCGGCGGCGGAACCTCTGTTGACAGTAAACGAACTGGTGACCTCCATTTTTATTATGGAGAAGGGCTCATAATCGTGGGTACCACCTGCGTTGGGACAGATGCCGATACACGCATTCAAATCCGAAGAATAGTCACCGCTTGTGGTAAGCAAGGCATGCATAGCGAACCAGCCATTCTGATCTCCGCCCCAACCCCAGTTCACAGCGTAGTAGCCCTGACTATAACCGTGACATATAAACGCGTGCCCAATATTGTTACTTCCGGCTTGTTGGCCAGAAAGGATGAAAGGCCGCCCTTCACTCAGTTCTTTATAGAGTAGGTCATCCCACTCCTGGGAATTGTAGGACGCACGATAAGCATTACATACTCCTTCGTCAAAACCGAATTTCCTGGCCAATACACTTGGGATTAATCTAGAGTTGGCACCCGTATTATTTGAGGAATAGACGGCTTTTAAGGCTTGACCGCAGTAGCGCGCCAGAATGGCCGGGTCGTAGGTTGACATATTGTCATAGTCGATGTAATTGGCCTGTAGGGCTTCCAAATTATGGCCGCTGGCATCGGTATAAGCCTCTAAGGCTGGCAGATTGTTAGGATATTTGTGGAAAGCCATCATCTGAGCCATCGCGAGCGGTCCGCAACCCGCGAGGCAACCTTGCGGACAATAATAGTTGTACGGGTACGATTGAGCCCACGAGAACGACATCATCGGGGCCACATAGGCCTTGTTGGCATCGACGCGTGTCTCTGCAGGAGCCATATCGGCAGGGATGCTGGCAATGTCGCTGTCGTATTGGCCGAGCCACCACTTCATATTCTCCGGCATCTGGCTGTAGTTCAGATGGCCCTGGTCGCTGTAGCCGAGGATCTCACGGGCGCGGCTGTCACCGGCGACAATCACAAAGCCGCCATTGTCCTCGACATTAAAGAGGTAGAGATGTTTGTAGGGGGTTCCCGCCGCACCTCGGCTAAGGCTGCGAGCCTTGGCAGGACTGACGATGTTCTTCCCCTGAAGGAAACGCTGTGCTTTCTGCAAAGCCTCCTGTTCGCTGATAGGCTGGGCACTGACGCCGAGCGCAAACAACACAAAACTAATCAATAAGTTAATTTTTCTCATATAAGTAATATTTAAAGGTTGAATAGTCTTTTCGAATCGTAGCCAAAACTTATTCCCAGACAGCATCGAACTTCTTAAGAATCTTGCGTGAACGACGAATACGGCGCTTGTCAGCCTCATTCAGAAGGTCTGTGCTTACACGCTGAACCGTCGCACGAATCTCTTTGGCGAACTTACCTTCTACAGGTGCATGAGGTGAATCTATTCCCAACATCTTTCTACAATTTTGTTTCACGGGGCAAAGATAGGAAATATTTCTGAGATTTGCAAGTTTTATCTCAAAATAATTGGAAATATCAATTATTGACTCACACGGGGTCTGACACTCTGTGAGGTACAAATCGATCTTTGGGCTTAGCCCGAGAAACGCAACGCGTTCTTTGACTTACTGAGACAAACGGATACTTTGTGCAATGCACAATTGA
>JAEEGI010002863.1_pt1 | contig 41649 bp, 26 predicted proteins | sample 8958751 | NCBI WGS metagenome assembly JAEEGI01 (sample SAMN16246545, study PRJNA631951) | gut metagenome | biome: gut microbiome; feature: rumen; material: KS-attached | host: Bos | place: Iran: Karaj | collected 2018-10 | reverse complement strand
CCAGGAGAGTCAGCGCATACAGGAAACCCTCTTCAACGAGAAGCGCAAAATCATCGAAAACTGCCTGTTTGGCGTGGACCTCAATCCCAACGCCGTCAATATCTGCCGCCTCCGCCTGTGGATAGAGTTGCTGAAAAACGCCTACTACACCAAGGAGAGCGACTACACAGAGCTGGAAACCCTGCCCAACATCGACATTAACATCAAGGTGGGCAACTCCCTCCTGCACCGTTTCGACTTAGGGCAAGACATCTCCGAAATCCTCCGAAAGAACAGGATCTCCATCAGCGCCTATCGCAAGGCTGTGAGCGACTATAAAAACGCCCATAGCAAAGAAGAGAAACGTGATCTGGAGGACTACTTGCGGCAGATCAAGGGTAATCTCCGAACTCAGATTAGCCAAAATGACCCTAAGGTGGTAAGCCTTAACAAACTGAAAGGCGAACTGGACAACCTTTTGGCGCCCCAGCTTTTTGAAATTAGCAAGAAAGAGCAGGCTCAGCGCAGCAAACAGGCCAAGGAGTTACAGACCAAGATTACCAAGATACAAGCCGAGGTGGATGAAATCCGGGACAACAAGATTTTCGTCGGTGCTTTTGAATGGCGCATCGAATTCCCGGAAGTGCTGGATGAAGATGGCCGCTTTGTCGGTTTCGACTGTGTGATTGGCAACCCGCCCTACATCCAGCTCCAGAAGATGGGGGCCGATGCGGATGCCCTCCAGAAAATGAACTACGAGACTTACGAGCGCACCGGCGACATCTACTGCCTGTTCTACGAGATGGGAATGAAACTTCTCAAGCCCGGGGCGTTGCTATCGTTCATTACCTCAAACAAATGGATGAGAGCCGGTTATGGTGAGCCGTTACGTAAATACTTCTCTGAAAAGCAGGATGTTATCAGCTTGATTGACTTTGCTGGCTATAAAGTATTTGATTCCGCAACGGTTGATGTAAACATCCTCACTGCCGTCACCAGAACACCATTTGGATGCACGAATGCCTGCTCCATTAATAAGGATGAATTTGACATCACGAAATTGAGCGATTATGTGCAGACACATAGCCAGACGATAAAGTTTGGGGCGGATGCATGGTCAATTCTAAGCGATATTGAGCTGAGTATAAAGAATAAGATTGAAGCTATTGGTACGCCACTGAAAGATTGGAATGTTGACATTTTCAGGGGCGTCCTAACAGGCTACAATGATGCATTTATCATCTCATCTGAAAAGCGCGAAGAGATTTTAGCGAATTGTATAGATGAGTCCGAGAGACAACGTACTGCTGCTATTATTCGACCGATTCTCCGTGGCCGGGACATAAAGAGATACGGCTATTCATGGTCTGGGCTATGGCTTATAAATACTCACAATGGGACCAGGGAAGGTCTTGAACGCATTCATATCGAGGATTATCCTTCCGTGAAAGAACATCTTGATAATTACTGGCTTAGCATAGAGAAGCGTGCAGACAAAGGAGATACACCGTATAATTTAAGGAACTGCGCGTATTTGGACGAATTTTCTAAGCCAAAAATCGTTTGGGCAGAGTTGTCAAGAACCGGCAACTCATTTGCATATAGTGAGGACGGCGCTATGGTGCTGAATACGTGCTATATCTTGTCATTCAACGATAATGATCGCCACGAAAGAGAACTGAATACCCTGCTGGGATTCCTTAATAGCAAGATAGCGCTCTTCTATCTGGACATCATCTCCAGTAAGCTTGATGAGACGGGGTGGCGCTGGCTCAAGCAGTTTGTAGAGCAGATTCCTGTACCCGTTCAAATGGCATTTAAAGAGGAGGGCCAGTTTACAAATAAGGACTCTGCCTCGATCAATGCCCAATTATACCAGCAACTTGGTCTGTCACCAGCTGAAGCGGAGTATCTGGAGGGCCTTATTTAACTTGACTCTCAATATATTGTATCTCAGAATCGGATAGACCGTAGAACCGATATATAAGGCTATTCAAGATACGCTCTTCTTCCGGGGCTGAACCTTGCTGTGCCGTTATATTGATAATTTGTTCGCACTGTACTTCAATTGCTTGTGCAATTGTTTCATCAATAATACGCGGCACATAAAGTTGCTCAATTTTGAATTTTTTCCAGCGGACAGTGCCCACCCCGGTAGTAGTCCCTATGGTTGAAAACATATACTCTGATACCGAGCAATTCAAAAAAGCAAGTAACAATATCAACCTTTCCCCAGAAAGCATAAACGTGGTCGCCTCTGGAAAGTATTTTCCTTCACGATCAAGACAGAACTTCGTCTTGTCGGATATTTCACCCCAGACTATTTTTGGCTGCGATAATAAGTCCCAATAGCTGATGCTATCTTGGGTTTCAAACCATTTATTGTTTGTTTTCTTCCGTGCTTTTATCCGTTCGCCATTGACAATATGCTCTTCGCCTGTCTGTTCAAGCCGTTCAATTCCAATAGTAAGCAGGTAGTCTTTCAAAGCAGGATAATCGTCTATATCATACTGCTTTGCAGGAAATGTCGCTATTAGATACTGATCTGCAAACACATAACCATAACGTTTGATGTCCCGGCCACGGAGAATCGGTCGAATAATATCCGCCGTCCGCAGGCGTTCATCTTCACTCTGGCATGCATCCAGAATCTTGTTCCGCTTAGTCGAATCAATAATGAAGGCGTCGTTGAAACCGGTCTTGATGCCATAATTGATCTGAATATCCCAATCTTTCAGCGGAGTGCCAATGGCTTCAATCTTTGCCTTGATGGAGCGTTCTATATCGGATAGAATGGACCAGGATTCCGATGAGGAGAAGCTAGAAGGAACGGCGTGTGTCTGCACATAATCGCTCCTATTCTTTCAGAAACGAATGGATGTACCGTCCTAGGGTGTTCCGGTCTACCTGGCAGATTTTAGCAATCTTCCGTTGCGACACTCCAGCCCGGAGCAACTCTATGATTAGAGATCGCTTGGGGAAGAGCTTATATTTGCCCTCCTCGGTCTTCCTGCCCAAAGGACGTCCCAGGACAACGCCCTCCGCTTTTTTCCTGGCCAACGCCTCCTTTGTTCGTTGGCTGATGAGGTTGCGCTCAATCTCTGCCGAGAGGCCGAAAGCAAAAGCCAGCACCTTGCTCTGGATGTCCTCTCCCAGCCGATAATTGTCTTTGATGGTCCAGACTCTGCATTCCTTTGTCATACAGATATTCAAGATCTCCATAATCATAAACAAATTGCGCCCAAGGCGAGAGAGTTCGGCACAGATGATAAGATCATTCTTTCGTACTCGATTAAGGAGTTTCCCGAGTTCGCGTTTGTTGTAGTTCTTGGTGCCGCTGATAGTTTCTTCTATCCACCCGTCGATTTTCATGGACTCCTTGGTGCAGAAGTTGTTGATTTCAAATCTCTGATTCTCGACAGTCTGCTTGTCGCTGCTGACTCTGATGTACCCGTAGATCATACTTGTTTGTTTTTTTTGCTTTTCGTGGTATTCATAAAGTTGTCTATCTTTGTATATTGTATTTAAGACTCTTATGAAAGGAACGGCTTCATACTTGATGAAATTCCTTGATGGATCGCAGAAGCGGTTCATCATTCCGGTATATCAACGGAACTATGACTGGAAGAAGGAGAACTGCAAGCAACTCTTCGATGACTTGGTCAGCGTCATAAAGGAAGAGAAAGAAACTCACTTCTTCGGAAGCATCGTCTCCTATGCTCACAGTAGGGATGAGGTTGTCTTGATTGATGGTCAGCAGCGGATCACCACTGTCTCACTCATTCTCATTGCCATTCTCAACGCGCTCAAGAGTGGAACCATGAAAACGGATGACGATACCCTTGCTCTGCGCATCGAAGATTATCTTGTAGATAAGTATGACAAGACGGAGAGAAAGGTTCGCCTGAAGCCGTTCCGCGATGATTGTGAGGCATTTGATCGGCTCATCTATAAAGACGAAAAAGAGTACATCCCAGAATCCAAAGTCACTATCAACTACCGGTATTTCTACGATCGCATCGTTACCTATAAGGAACTCTCAGTCGATGAATTGTTCCACGCTGTTGGTTGCCTTGAAATCATCGACATTGAACTTGAGCCGCAGCATGGAGATAATCCCCAGCTTATTTTCGAAAGCCTGAACTCCACCGGCCTTGACCTGACGGAATCTGACAAAATCAGGAACTTCGTGCTTATGAATCTGGAGCCGGTAGTACAGGAGAGTTATTACGACAAGTATTGGAACAAAATTGAGAGATGCAGTCGGGACGAATTGGATGGGTTCGTGCGTAACTACTTGACTATCAAACAAGGTGTTATTCCTACGTTGAGAGGAATATATCCGGCCTTCAAAGCCTATACGAAAGCCCAGGGTAACATCGAGGCCATCCTGCAGGATATGCTGGTCTATGCCGCCGCCTATCAAGACGTGGTTACATTCAATGTAGGAGACGAGGGCGCCAATGAAGTGGCGAAACGACTGGATCTCCTGGATATGACCGTTGCTTATCCTTTTCTGATGGCATTTATTGCCTATGCGAAGGAAACCGGCATGGACGGCAAGGAAATCTACAAAGTCTTCTCCTGCGTGGAAACCTTCATCTTCCGCCGTCTGATGTGCGACTTGCCGACCAACGCTCTCAACAAGATTTTCGCAACGCTGCACAACTCCGTCCTGAAGAACAAGCGGGAGGCGGATTCCTACTCTTCCGTTATGATATATCTCCTCGAGAGCCGCAAACTATCCAGCGCCTTCCCGAAGAACGAAGAGTTCATCAATGGCTTCACCACCAAGAACATCTATTCCATGCGGGCCAAGAATAAGGAGTACATCTTCGAGCGTCTTGAGAACGGCTCCAGCAAGGAGAAGAATGATGTTGTTGGCAATATCGAAAAAGGCATTCTCACCATCGAGCATATTATGCCTCAGACCTTGACTACGGCGTGGAAGAAAGCACTTGGAGAGGACTGGGAAGCAATTCAGGAACGTTGGCTGCACACGATCTCCAACTTAACGCTCACTGGGTATAACTCCAATTATAGCAATAGAACTTTTCAGGAGAAGAAGGCCATGAAGAATGGGTTCCTCGATAGCGGCATCCGTCTGAACCATTTTGTCGCCCAGTTCGAGAAATGGGACGAAGAAGAATTGGTTCTCCGCAAGGCCAAATTGTCTGAAATGGCCCTTGAAATCTGGGAGTATCCCGTCACTGCCTTTGTTCCGGAGCAAAAAGAGGATGACATCGTATCGCTTTCCGAAGACAATGGCATTGCCACCAACCGTGATATCCAGTACTTTATCTTCAGGGGAGAACGTCAGGATGTAACCACCTGGGCTGATATGATGTGGGAAATGGCCAATAAACTACTGGCGATTAACCCGGCCATTTTGTACCAAGAGGCTGCGGGAAATAAGAATGTATGGTTTGCGACTTCCGCCGTATCGAAGAACTACCGCAAACTGGCGGAGGGCCTCTACTACTGCCCAACGAGCAGTAGTACCTGGAACAAGATGTCTATCTTGAAAAATCTCTTCCGTCTTTATGGTATCGAGGAAGACGACCTTTCCTTCGGACTACTTCCCAAAAAAGACGACAGCGGTGAGCCGACCACCAATGACAGTGGCGATACTCCGGCCAGATACGAGATGCGTAAGAAATTCTGGACCGATTTCATCCAGTATTGCGAGGAAAACGATGGCCTCTTCGTAAAGATTTCCCCTGTGACGGCCAATTGGATTAGCAAGAGCCTGAAGACACCTTATGGTATCAACATCAACGCCGTTGTTGGGTTTGATTACGACAGGGTAGAAATCTATATCGATACAAAGAATAAGGAATTCAATAAGAACTTGTTTGACCATCTTCATGACAATAAGGAGACAATAGAAAAAGAATACGGCGGAGCACTGATATGGGAGAGATTAAATGACAAACGAGCCTGTCGTATCAAAGACGAAATTCTTCTCCACACTTTTGAACTTGATGATTGGACAGAAGTCTTCGCCTTCATGAAATCCGCTGGTCTAAGGATGTTCAATGTGTTCCACAAATTCATTAACGAGTTTCCTTCCAAGTAGATATTATCGGTAGATGTCTCTCCTCAGTCGCATATTCTCTGACAAGGGGAAAAATTCACAGGTGACTCCTCAGAAAACGGAGCCGACCATAGTCGTACCTGATTCGCCCACTCCTGAGTATGCGTCTCTTTTGCAGTTCACCCGGCGTCTAAACGATTTGTTACAGGATGACAAATACCTGGCACGGAGTGATTACCGGGGCCTAATTGATGATTATGCGGAAATCAACACATTCTTCATCAATCTCAAGACGGCCAAAACGTTGAGCTATTACTGTTCCGCTAATGGCATTGATGGCGCTTCTATCAAGGACTTCCTACGCAATTACGCCGACCTTGCCACCCTGAAGGATGGCTCAACCAGTATCCAGCAGCACAATCAGACCTACCTGCAGCGCCACCTCGTCTCGGAGAAGCATTACTTGGACACCGTACTCTCTAAAGTCGATCCCGCCATTTCCCTGGATGAAGAGCAGCGGAAGGTGGTTCTCACTGACGAAGACTATATGCTGGTCGTGGCTGGCGCTGGGGCCGGCAAGACCACCACGGTGGCCGCAAAAGTGAAATATCTTGTAGAACGCAAGGGCGTCGCACCGGAACAGATACTGGTGATTTCGTTCACCAACAAAGCCGTGGGCGAACTCCGGGACAAGATAAACAAGGCCCTGAAAATCAACTGTCCGGTCACCACATTCCATAAGACTGGTTATGCCATCCTACGAAAGCAGGAAGCCGATAAAAAGAATGTGGTGGACAGCGGCTTTATGTTCGATGTCATCAACAACTATCTGAAGAACGATGTTCTCCGCGAGCCTGAGATGGTGAACAAACTGATCTTGTTTTTTGGTAGTTATTTCGATGCGCCATACGAGGGCGATGACCTTAACGCCTTTTTCAACTACATTTCGAAGGCCGATTTCTCCACGATGCGTTCCAATATGAACGAGTACGTGGAGACCATCACCAACAAGCGTACAGGCAAGGCTATCACCATCAACTACGAGTCGCTGCGCTCGGCTCAGGAGGTCCAGATAGCAAACTTCCTGTATCTCAACAAGGTTGACTACGAATACGAGAAGATTTATCCTTATAGTTTCCGGAAATCTCACAAGCCCTACACTCCTGACTTCACCATTAAGCAAGGCGACAGGACCATCTACATTGAGCATTTTGGCATTACGGAAGACGGCACGCACAACCGCTACACCAATGCCGAACTGGAGCATTACAAGAAGGAGGTTAACGACAAGGTCAAGTTCCACCGTGACCATGGAACACAACTCATCTATACCTTCTCCCAATATAAAGATGGACGCCCGCTGCTGGAGCATCTGAAGGAACAACTCATCGATGCCGGTGTTACACTCCAACCCCGCTCCGAGCAGGAAGTCTATCAGAAGATTGTTTCTACCGAGGAGAATAAATACATCCTCAAACTGGTTCGCCTTCTCTGCACCTTTATCCAGAACTTCAAGACCAACGGCTACGACACCGACAAGTTCCGTGAGATGCACCGGATGACCGAGAATGTCCGCACCAAACTCTTCCTGGACGTTTGTCACCAATGCTACCTGGAGTACTCCAAGAAGTTGAAAGAGCGCAGCGCTGTGGACTTCGAAGATATGATAAACGATTCCGCCAAGATTCTGCAGGAGCAGCAGGATATGGGCGAGAAGCTGAACTTCAAGTACATCATCATCGACGAATACCAGGACATCTCCCGGCAGCGCTTCGACCTTGCCCGGGCCTTGTCCCAGATTTGCGACGCCAAGATTATCGCTGTGGGCGACGACTGGCAGTCCATCTATGCCTATGCCGGTTCGGACATCACACTCTTTACCCATTTTGCGGAAATAATGGGCTATGGGGAAGAGTTGAAGATAACCAAGACCTACCGCAACTCGCAGGAAGTTATTGACATTGCCGGAAGTTTCATCCAGAAGAATTCCTCCCAAATTCAAAAATCACTCATTAGTCCCAAGCATATCGATTTTCCCATCATCATCGAGGCTTATTCAGAAGACGGTGACAAGAAAGACCTCGAAGGAAAGGGTGGCAAGTTCTTCTTGCAGGCCCAAGCGGTAGAACGCTGCATCGGCCAGATAATGGAAGCAAATGAGAAGGAAGGTAAACCTGCAAATTCCTCCATCCTTCTCATCGGCCGATATGGATTTGATGCCTTCAACCTCAGTCGCAGCGGACTCTTCACTTATTTCGAGAAAACCGGCGATGTCAAGTCGAAGGCCTACCCGAAAGCCAAACTATCCTTCCTCACAGCACATCGTTCCAAAGGTCTGGGTTACGATAATGTCGTCATTATCAACGCTGTGAACGCCACCTATGGTTTCCCGTCTAAGATTGAGGATGATCCAGTGATGAAACTGGTCATCCGTGAGGACCGTACCATCGAGTACGCCGAGGAGCGTCGCCTGTTCTACGTGGCAATGACACGCACCAAAAATAGAGTCTATATCGCCGTACCTCAGCAACGCCCGTCACGATTCGTAGCAGAACTGGTTCAGGAATACGATAAAGTCTGTGTGAACGGAGACCTAGACATCTCCAAGACCGAGTCACCGGACATCTCGATGATAAAACGCTGCCCGATATGCGGCTATCCGCTCCAGTACAAGCACAAGAGAGACTTTGGCCTACGCCTCTGGATATGCACCAATGAGCCGGAAATCTGCGACTTCATGACTAACGACCTATCAGGTGGCATCCTTCCCATCCTCAAATGCGACTGCTGTAAGGACGGTTACCTGATTGTCCGGAGGAAAGATTTCCAGCCGTTCCTTGGCTGTACGAACTATAAAGAAGACAAGAGCGGCTGCAATCGTAGAATCAATCTTACGTACTATGAGAATATGCTAAAGCGTGGGGAAATTGAGCTATAGCTTGAAAAGGTTCTCGAGAATAAAGTGTTGAGCATTGGAATCATAGGATATTGCCAGATACTGTCCTTGAGAACCATCTCTCCATGCAGAGGTAATACCAAGTGATGTCCCGAGTTCAGTAGGGGCCTTATATTTGTGCCCATCACTTCTTTCTTGCTCTTCAAGATATCCAGCAGAAACCAACCACTGCGTCACTTTTGATGCAGCTAAAGGCTTCATGTTCTCAGGAATCACTTTATTGATTTCCTTAACGAGCAGGGCAATTCCCGTCCTCTCTGCGATATAAACCTTTGATGCGGCTTCCGGAGTAAGCAGGAATTCCGATTCATACTGCTTTTGCTGGGAAGGTTTCTTTTTCCCCATCTCTTCAAGTAGATTGGAGACAAAAAACAAACAACGAGAGATGTGAACGTTATTCACGATATCGCTATCGGGGAGAATACTTCCATCAATAGGATTTATTCCATTTGCTAGTTTTGTTATCCAGTCAATGGCGACGGTCACTTTGTTTTGGTCCATTGTAGAATTCATCAGCATCAGCACCAGATTTTTATGTTCTCAACAAACACGAGGGAATAAAGCTTGTTTGCTTTTGCAAAGATAGAAAGAAACCTTTACTTCTCGAAGATTGGCTATAATGACAGTTATCAATTATGTCTTTTGGGTAGTGTTTTGGGTAGTACTATCGACTTTTGGGTAGTTCTTTGGGTTTATTTCTGAGGTGTGGGTTTTTGCCTTTGGTGTAGTTTGTCTTTATCTTTGGTGTGGATTATTTGAAATAATCGGAGTCCTTCCTCCTTTATATCCTTCGCCGAAAGTCACCCGTCTGCGAGCAACTTTTTTTGATACATTTCCGGCAAAAATGGGATATTTTTTGGGATACTTTTTACTGAAAATGCCCTGCAGAGTGTTCTGCAAGGCATTTCAGCGGAGAGGACGAGATTCGAACTCGTGGTACACGGATAGCGTACGGCAGTTTAGCAAACTGCTGGTTTCAGCCACTCACCCACCTCTCCGGGAGTTTCGTTCTGAAACGGTCGCGCCGGGTCTGGCGCGGACTGCAAAGATACGAAGTTTTTTCGGTTCTACAATAATTTGGGCTTTTTTCGTATTTTTGTATTCTTGAACCAAGCCAGTACGCTTTGATGAAACGATTCTTTATGCTTGCCGTGGCGACGATGCTCGCCGTGTCCGCCCGGGCGGACGAAGGGATGTGGCTGCTGCCGCTCCTCCAAAAGATGAACAAGTCCGCGCTGAAGGAGGCCGGGTGCCACCTCTCGCCGGCGGAGATTTACAGTGCCGGGAAGACGTCGCTCAAGGATGCGATCGTCCATTTCGGCGGCGGATGCACCGGGGAGATCATCTCCGACGAAGGGCTCGTGGTGACCAACCACCACTGCGGCTACAGCCACATCCAGGCCCTCAGCACCCCGGAGCACAATTACCTGATGGATGGCTTCTGGGCGATGACGCGGGCGGAGGAGATCCCCTGCAAGGGCCTGACTGTCACCTTCCTCCAGTCGATGGAGGATGTGACGGCGACGCTCGAGAAAGCCGGGAAGAAGGCCGGGAAGGACGCCTCCGACGAGGAGAAGGCCAAGGCAGTCCAGGAACGGAGGCAGGAGCTCCTCGATGCGGCGAAGAAGGCGAATCCGGGCTGCGAGGTCGGGATCGTCCCCTTCTATAATGACAATGTCGCGTACCTGATTGTCTCGAAGGTTTACCGCGACGTCCGCTTTGTCGGCGCCCCCCCGGCCTCCATCGGCAAGTTCGGCGGCGAGACCGACAACTGGATGTGGCCCCGCCACACGGGCGATTTCTCAATGTTCCGGGTCTATGCCGGCGCGGACAACGAGCCCGCCGACTTTGCGCCGGAGAACCGTCCCTACCAGCCGAAGAAGCACCTCAAGATCTCGCTGAAGGGCCTGAAGAGCCAGGATTATACGATGATCCTCGGTTATCCGGGCCGCACCCAGCGCTTCCAGACCGCTCCCCAGCTCGCCCAGATGATTGCGACCAACCGCATCCGCATCGACGCCCGGACGCTCCGTCAGGGCATCATGTGGGAGGCGATGTGCGCCGATCCCGACGTCCAGCTCAAGTATGCGAACAAGTACGCTTCCTCCGCCAACGGCTGGAAGAAGTGGCAGGGCGAGGAACTCGCCTTCGAAAAGCTGGACATTATCGGCCGGGAGCAGCGGAAAGAGGCCGCCTTCATGGACTGGGTCGCGGAGAAACGCAGCCGGATCGATGCGTACGGCGGCGCCCTGACGCGCATCCAGGAGGCGGTGAAGGCCGCCGCCGCGGATGAAAACGCCATCACCCTCATCACCGAGGTGCCCTTCCGCATCGAACTCGTGACCATCGCCTCCCGTTTCGCCGCAGCGGCCGGCAAGGGCCCGCGCCAGGACAACGCCCTCACCCCCGAAGCCCTCAAAATGGGGCTCGAGGCCGTCCGGAGCTATTACCGGGACTATGTCCCCGAACTCGACCGGAAAGAGGCGGCGGCGCTCCTTGCCTATTACCGCGAGCAGGCGGATTCGGCCGATTTCCTGCAGGGCCTCGGCGAGGATTTCGCGACCATGGACATTCCCGCCTATGTCGATAAGCTCTTCAGCAACAGCGTCTTCACTTCCGCCGAGAAACTCGGGGAGGCCATCAATGGAGAACAGGCGGCGGAGGTCATCGCCGGCGATCCTGCCTCCCTGCTGCACCGCGCCGTCATCGCGGCGGCCCTCGCCCACTACCCGAACTATACGGCCCAGGCGAAACTCCTCCAGGAGGGGAGCCGGCAGTTCGCGGCGGGGCTGCTCGAATGGGAAAAGGGCCAGCCCTCCTATCCGGACGCCAACTCGACGATGCGCCTGACCTGGGGCCATGTCCTCCCGTATTCCCCGAAGGACGCCGTCCTCTACCGCCACTATTCGACCCTCACCGGGGTCATGGAGAAAGAGGACCCGGAGAACCCCGAATTCATCGTCCCCGCGCGCCTGAAGGAACTCTACAGGACCCGTGATTTTGGCCCTTACGCCGACGCAGCGGACGGCATGGTCCATACCTGCTTCCTGACGAACAACGACATCACGGGCGGCAACTCCGGCTCGCCGGTCCTCAACGCGGACGGCGAACTGGTCGGCCTCGCCTTCGACGGCAACTGGGAGTCCATGAGTTCCGACGTCATGTTCGAGCCCGACCTGCAGCGCTGCATCTGCGTGGACATCCGCTACGTCCTCTTCCTCGTGGACCGGTTCGGCGGCGCCCCGCACATCGTAAAAGAACTTGATATCGTCAAATAAATGACTGAAAAAGAAGTATTTGAGTGGCTCACTGAGGTGGAACATCCCGCCCGGGAGGACCGCAACATCGTGGAACTCGGCATTGCCGACGAGGTCGTCGTCGACGGGAACAGGGTCACGGTGACCCTCGCCTTCCCGAAGCGGCCGGACCCGCTGAAGCAGTATCTCACCGGCGCGGCAAAGTCGGCCATCTACCGCCATGCCCCCGGCGGGACCGAGATTGAAATCAAGACCGTCGTCCGGGAGCCGAAGACGCAGAAGAAGCCGAATGTCAACGACTTGTCGCTGGAAGGGCTGACGAATGTCCGGCACATCATCGGCATCGCCTCCGGCAAGGGCGGCGTGGGCAAGTCCACCGTCGCGGTGAACCTCGCCGTCGCGCTCGCCCGCCTCGGCTACAAGGTCGGCCTCGCCGATGCCGACGTGTACGGCCCCTCCGTGCCCATCATGACCGGGACGGAAGACGCGGAGCCCCTGTCCGAGCCGGCCGAAAACGGTCCGGAATGGATCCTCCCGGTCGAGAAGTACGGGGTCAAGTGGATGTCCGTCGGCTATTTCGCCCAGCCGGGCCAGGCCCTCATCTGGCGCGGCCCGATGGCCTGCAATGCGCTGAAACAGATGATCCTGCAGGTCAAATGGGAGGTCCTCGACTTCCTGCTCATCGACATGCCTCCGGGCACCGGCGACATCCATATCTCCCTGGTGAACGACATCCCGATGGAAGGCGCGGTCATCGTGACCACCCCGCAGGACGTCGCCCTCGCCGACGTCGAGAAGGGCGTGAACATGTTCCGGAACAAGAACATCGCCAAGCCCGTCTTCGGCCTGGTCGAGAACATGGCCTGGTTCACCCCGGCCGAGCTCCCGGAAAACCGGTACTATCTCTTCGGCAGGGACGGCGGCGCCCGGATGGCGGAGCATTTCGGGATTCCGCTCCTCGGCCAGATTCCCATCGTGCAGTCCATCCGCGAGGACGGAGACGCCGGCACCCCGGCCGCCCTCTCCTCGCGCCCCGACGGCCTCGCCTTCGTTGAACTCGCCGGCCGCCTCGCCGCGGCGGCAGACGGGAAAACGGAATGAAGCGCGTCCTCATCATCACCTATTACTGGCCGCCGTCCGGAGGGTCGGGGGTCCAGCGCTGGGTGAAATTCGCCAAATACCTGCCCGCAGAAGGCTGGCAGCCCGTAATCTATACTCCTGAGAATCCGGAGCTTACCTCCATCGACCGGACGCTCGCGGCCGAGATTCCCGCGGAGGCGGAAATCCTCCGCCGCCCCATCCTGGAGCCCTACGGCATCTACCGGAAACTGATGGGAAAAGGCGCCTCGACCGACCTGAAGACCCTGGTCGAGCCCGGCCGGAAGGCCGCCGACGACGGGGATGTCGTCACGCCGATCTCCAGCGGGAAGAAGAGCTGGAAGCAGCGGCTGTCGCTCTGGATCCGGGGCAATGTCTTCGTCCCCGACCCGCGCGTCGGCTGGCTCCGCCCCTCGGTCCGCTTCCTGAAGGAATACCTGAAGGAACATCCTGTGGATGCGATCGTTACGACGGGACCGCCCCAGTCGATGCACCTGATCGGCGAGGCCCTGCACAAGGCGACGGGCCTGCCGTGGATCCCCGACTTCCGCGATCCCTGGACCCGGATGTACTACCTCAAGCACCTGCCGCTGACCCGCCGGACCTGGCGGCGGCTGCAGCGGATGGAGCAGTCCGTCCTGGACAGCTGTTCCACCGTCCTCGCGGTCACGCCGCTCGTGCAGGAGGACTTCCAGGCCCGGACGAAAACGCCCGTTGCGATGATCACCAACGGTTTCGACGCGGAGGATTTCGCCGGGACGGTCACCCCGGACGGCTGCTTCAACCTCGTCCATACCGGCCTCTTCGCCGCCGACGGGAATCCCCTGGTGCTCTGGAAAGTGCTCGGTGGGATGGCCGCCCGCGACGCCGCCTTCCGCGACGCCCTCCGCCTCCGGCTCGTCGGCAAGGTGGACCGCGAGGTCCGCGAGGCCATCGCCGCGGAGGGCCTCGCCGACCGGATCGTCGACCTCGGCTACCGGGACCACGCCGCGGCCGTGCAGGAACAGCGGACGGCCTCCGTCCTGCTGCTTCCGCTCCGCAACGACCCGGATTACCGGATCATCCTGCCCGGCAAGCTGTTCGAATACCTCGCCGCGCGGCGGCCCGTCCTCGGCATCGGCCAGGAGGACGGCGCCATGGCGCGCGTGCTCGCCGACACCCAGGCCGGCATCACCGCCGGCTGGGACAACGAAAACGCCGTCCGGGCATACCTGGAGGCCGCCTGGGCCGCTTTCCGGGGCGAACCGTTCGCCCCGCAGCCCGGCCTTCAGCCCGGCCTCGCCGCCACGACGGGCGCCGTTGAACAATATACCCGCACCAACCTGACGAAGTCCCTCGCCGCCCTGCTGGACTCCGTTACAGCATGATACCCATGGATAAGAAAAAGCTCCTCCGACAGATCGGCATCGGCCTCGGTGCCGTCCTCTTCTTCCTCCTCCTCTCCTACGGCTTCGTCCCGCAGGTGCTCAAGGGGGAAATCGTGAACCAGAGCGACATCTCCGGCTACATCGGGATGTCCCACGAGATGGACCTCTGGAACAAGGACCATCCCGACGATCCGACCTACTGGACCGGGGCGATGTTCTCCGGCATGCCCACGACGGCCATCTCCACGCGCAATACGGGCGACTGGACGCAGGCCCTCTACGATTTCCTGCTGACGGGGAAACGGCCGGCGACCTACCTGTTCATCGCGCTGCTCGGCGCCTTCCTGCTGATGCTCTCGCTCGGGGTCGAGTGGTGGCTCGCGCTCGGCGGGGCGGTCGCGATGGCCTTCTGTTCCTATAATTTCCAGATCATCCAGGTCGGGCACAACACGAAGATGCAGGCCATCGCCTTCCTGCCCTGGGCGCTCGCCGCGCTGGTTTTCACCTACCGGTCGGCGCTCGGCGAACGGCGCAAGGACGCGCCGGCGGGCTGGCGCGGCTGGCTGCCGGAGACGGTGCTCGGCGCCGCGCTTTTCGCCCTTGCCGTCAGTCTCCAGATCAAGGCCAACCACCAGCAGATCACCTATTACCTCGCCCTCGTCATCCTGATCTATGCCATCGTGCTGCTCATCGACGTGCTCGCGCGGCGGAAAGAGGCCTTCGGACGCTTTGTCGCGGCCTCGGCCCTGCTGCTCGTGCTCGGCGGCGTCGGCATCGCCACCAATGTCAACAAGCTCCTGCCCCTGTACAAGTACCAGGCGCACACGATGCGCGGCGGTTCCGAACTGAGCGGCGAGGGGACCAATGCGAAGGGGCTGGACCTCGACTATGCGACCGCCTGGTCCTACGGCTGGGAGGAACTGCCCAACCTGATGATCCCGAACTTCAACGGCGGCGCCTCCTCCGCGCCGGTGGACCCCGACAAGAGCGCGACCGTCGCGCTGCTCCGCCGCGCGGGCCAGGGCAACCTCCGGGAGACGGCGAAGCATCTGCCGATGTACTGGGGGCCGCAGCCATTCACGGCGGGACCGATGTACATGGGCGCGATCTCCGTGTTCCTCTTCCTGCTGGGGCTCTTCCTTTATAAGGGACGCGAGCGGTGGTGGCTGCTGGCCGCGACCATCGTGGCGGTCTTCATGGCCCTCGGCAACCATTTCATGGCCTTCACCAAGTTCTGTTTCTCCGTCCTGCCGCTCTACAGCAAGTTCCGGACGGTGTCGATGGCCCTCGTCATCCTGCAGTACACCCTCCCGATGCTCGGGTTCCTCGTCCTCGACCGGATCCTGAAAGAGGAGTACGACCCGAAGGCCGTGCGCCGGAAGGGCCTGCTGGCGTATGCGCTGACGGCGGGCTTCTGCCTGGTCATGTGGCTCGTCCCGTCCCTCGCCGGCGACTTCACCGGCGCCGTGGACGCCGGCCAGCCGGATGTCCTCGTCGATGCCTTCATCGCCGACCGGAAGATGCTCTTCCGCCACGACGCGATGGCCTCCTTCCTGCTGATTACCGTGGCGTTCCTGCTCCTGCTCTGGGCGCAGTTCCCGAAGGGGCAGACGGACCACGCGAAGGCCTTCGCCGGCGCCGGGCGGCGGCCGATTGCCGGCGCGGCCATCTGTATCCTCGTGCTGGTCAATATGTTCTCCACCGGCAAGCGCTACCTCAACGACAGCGACTTCACCACGCCGAAGGACTTCCGGAGGCCTTTCGCCGAGCGGCCCGTGGACAAGATGATCAAGGCCGACGCGGACCCGTCCTACCGGGTGCTCGACCTGACCGTGAATGTCTTCAACTCCTCCGTCCCGTCCTATCACCACAAGTCGGTCGGCGGCTATTCCCCGGCGAAGCTCCAGCGCTACCAGGACCTCATCGACCGCTACCTCAACAAGGAGATCAACAGCATCTACGGCGCGGTCGGCGAGTCGAAGACCGTGACGGAGGCGCAGGAGGCCCTGCCCGCGACGCCGATACTCAACGCGCTGAATACCAAGTATATCATCCTGGGCGGAGAGAATGCGCCCCTGTATAACCGGAACGCCGCCGGGCCGGCCTGGTTCGTGGAATCGACCGCCGTCGCCGCGACGCCGGACCAGGAGATCGCCCTCCTCGGGAACGTTCCGCTCGACCGCCAGGCCGTCATCGGGAAGGATTTCTCCGACAGGACCGCAGGTCTTCCGGAGGGTGTGGAGACGCCCGAGGAGGCCGCCCCGGCGCAGATTGCCAGTTCCGACCGGCCGGAGGAAGGCCTTCCGGAGAACGATGTCATCGCTTTGACGGAATATGCGCCGAACGCCCTCCGGTACCATTACAAGGCCGCGCGGGAGCGCCTCGCCGTGTTCAGCGAGGTCTATTATCCCGGCTGGAACGGCTACCTTGTCGGCGGGGAAGCCGGCGATGCGGTGATGGTACCCTTCACGCAGATGGATGAGGATACTTCGGTCGATATTATCCGGGCCGACTGGACGCTGCGTGCGGCCGTCCTGCCGGCGGGTGAGCATGACCTCGTCATGCGCTTCGAGCCGACCTCCTACCGCATCGGCGCCCGCCTTTCGCGCGTCACCTCCATTCTCCTGATCCTGCTGGTGCTCGCCTCGCTCGCCGGCATGTTCCTCCTCCCCAAAAAACAACAGCAATGAAACGCGGAATCCTTCTCGGCGCGGCCCTTTTCCTCGCCGTCGCCGCTGGGGCGCAGGAGCGCTCCTGGGAGTATTGGAAAAATGCCGACGGATACCTCTCCGACCAGGCGGAAGTCCTTCTGGATTACGTAGATGCGACGCTGCAGGCTTATCCGCCGTCGGCCAAGCCCGGCGAGGCCCGGCGCCTGGCCTTCACGGCGCTTGACGCCGTCCTCCATGAGACGCGCTATGACGACAGTCCGCAGTTCCACGCCTTCCTCGACAAGCGGCTTGGCCGGGTCGCCGAGGCCCTGGAAGGGCCCGTGAAACGCGGCGTGACGGTGTACAAACTCTATAATGACGGGTTCGTGGTCCGGACGCCGAAACTGACCGTCGGCTTCGATTTCTGCGGCAACCGGAAGGGGGTCAAGGTCGTCCCGGACGCGCTTCTCCGGCGGCTGGTGAACGCCTGCGACGTCCTGTTCATCTCCCACCGCCACCAGGACCATGCCGACCCGCTGGTCGTCCGGATGGCCGGCGAGGCGGGCATCCCCGTCTATGGCCCCGCGGATTTCAAATGCGAAGGGTTCCAGGTCATCCACACCGATCCGGCCCGCGACACCGTCGTCGCGACGAAGCGCGGCTCCGTCGGCGTCCTGGCCCTGCCGGGGCACCAGCGGGCCCTGCTGAACAACATCTATGTGGTCACCCTGCCCGGCGGAAAGACCGTCGCCCACTTCGGCGACCAGGACCTCGAAGCGGACAAGGCCTGGCTGTTCGAGGCGCCCGCCCTGCTGCGGAAGCGCCTGGATATCATGATTATCAATGGCTGGAATCCCGAACTGGACGCCATCGTCCGCTCGTTCAACCCGCGCGTCGTCCTGAGCGGCCACGAGAACGAGATGTTCCACGGCATCGACCACCGCGAGGCCCTCTGGCTCACGCAGTACAAGTTCGATACCCTGGCATTCCCGATGCCCGCTTATACCCTGGTCTGGGGGGAGCGCTTCCGCTATTAGGCCATCGCGGCCTCGACGTCGTCGGGCTGGATGGGCAGGCGCTGCGGGCCGAGGCGGCGGGCGCCGTCCGGGGTGACGAGCACGTCGTCCTCCAGGCGGATGCCGCCGAAGTCGTAGTACGCCTTCAGTCTGTCGAAGTTCACAAAGGCCTTGTTGGTGCCTTCCGCCTGCCATTTGTCGATGAGGGCCGGGATGAAGTAGATGCCCGGCTCATCGGTGATGACATGGCCGGGGACGAGGCGGCGCGCCATGCGTAACGAGCCGAGACCCAGCTGCTTCGCGCGCTTCTGGTCCTTGTCATAGCCCACCAGGTTCTCGCCGAGGTCCTCCATGTCGTGGACGTCGAGGCCCATGTTGTGGCCGAGGCCGTGGGGTTGGAAGAGGCCGGCGACGCCCTCGCGGACCATGTCGTCCAGGTCGCCGTGGACCAGGCCGAGGGCGGAAAGGCCCTCCAGCATCTTCCGGGCCGTGGCGAGGTGGACCTCCCGGTAGGTGATGCCGGGACGGGTCAGGGAGAAGGCGTATTCGTTGCAGTCGCAGACAATCTGGTAGATATCCCGCTGCTTCGGGGTGAACTTGCCGCCGGTCGGCAGGGTCCTGGTGAAGTCGGAGGCATAATGGGCGTTGCTCTCCGCACCCGCGTCGATGACGAGCAGTTTCCCGGGCTCTATCACCTTGTCATGCAGGTGGTTATGCAGGGTTTCACCGTGCTGGGTCAGGATGGTCGGGAAGGAGACGCCCCAGCCCTTGGCAAGGGTGACGCCCTCCATCAGCCCGACGATGTCCTGCTCGATGATGCCGGGGCGGACGGCATTCCGGGCGACCGTATGCATCTCGTATCCGAGCGCGCATGCCGCATCGATCTCCGCAATCTCGCAATCCTCCTTGACAAGGCGCATGGAAATGATAGCCTCCGTCAGCGGTACGGAGACATAACGCTCGACGCGCGCCCGGCGGGTCAGCTCCATGAGCCGGAGCTTGTTGAAATAGCGGGAAGGATTGATATAGTGGAGTTTCCGTCCGGCCTTATGGGCGGCGGAGAGGGCATTCTCCAGCTCGCCGTAAGGGGCGGAAGCTGCCACGCCGACCCACTCCGCCTTGGAGGCGATGGACGGCTGCGGGCCCATCCAGATGATGTCCCCGATCTCTACATCGTCGGCGAAGAGGGTCTCCGCTCCGGAATCGATGTCCAGCACGGCGGCCATCATCGGCTCGTCGAGGCCCATATAATACAGCCAGGTGCTGTCCTGGCGGAACTTATAGCAATTGTCCTTGTACTGGGCCGGCGCCTCGGCATTGCCGATGAGCAGGATAACCCCGCTCTCCCCGGCCTCCCGCATCCTGGCGAGCAGCGTCTGCCGCCTGCGGACATAGATCTCTTTTGCGAACATAGCATCTTTGTGTTTGTACAAAGATACGCCTTTTTGCCCAAATCGCACGCGTCCGCTTTGAAAAGGTTGCGCACGGAATCGGCCATAGAACGCCGTTTCCGTGCCTCACCCGCCCTTGAAACATCGGGGGCAGGCACGAAATCGGCCTCTGAATGCCAAAAACGTGCTGCACTTTATTCAGTGCGTACGCCACAAGGAATCAAACCGCACGTGCCCGCCTGCACAAATCGCACGTGCCCTCTTGCACAAATCGCACGTGCGCCCCTTTGCATTATCCGCACGCGCCCCCTTGCATAAATCGCCCCGGTCCGTCCGTCCTTTTGTTCTGGGACAGGACTCCGACCTTTTGCTCCGGGACAGGACTCTGGCCTTTTAAAAAGGGTGTGCACGGAATCGGCCATAGAACGCTGTTTCCGTGCCTCACCCGCCCTTGAAACATCGGGGTCGGGCACGAAATCGGCCTCTGAGTGCCAAAAACGTGCTGCACTATATTCAGTGTACGCCACAAGGAATCAAATCGCGCGCGTCCCTTTGCACAAATCGCACGTCCCCCCTTGCATTAACCGCGCTTCCCCTTGCATTAACCGCGCGCACCCCTGTCCCTTTGCGCCCAACCGCCTTCCCATTTTGGCCGTGGCGGATAAGCATCTTGTTATCAGTCGCTTCCGTAAAAGCACCCCCTGAAAAAGGAAGGACCTTTCCTGCTTTATCAATTGATTTGCAGACGTTTATCTGCCACGGCCTAAATGGAGAAAGCGGCAGACCTGCCACCATGGGGCCACCAGTGGCCTGCCGCAGAAGGGGGAGAAGGGTGATTGCCTGGTCCGCCTGTGGCCCGCCTGTGGAAAGGTCCTGCGCGCAAGGTCGTGCCCATGCCGCGCGACGACACGGCACAGTTAGCGTAAGCGATATCCGATTCTGACGCAAAGACTCCTGCTTTTCGGCTCTCCGGCATTATCCTGCCGAAAAGATTCACTAACCGACTGGTTTTCAACACGTTGATTGCCACGCGTTTCTGCATAATCAAGGAGCGGCAGACGGGGCCGGAGAGACGAAGCTGGACGAACGGCGGACGGGCGGGCAGCGAGCGAAACAGGGCGGCGGCGCGGCGGGATATCCCAAAATATCGTATATTTGCATCCGTGGAAACCTTTATCGCCATCCTTGCCATCATCCTGGGGATCGTTGGCATTATCGGGAGCGTGGCTCCCGGCCTTCCCGGCCCGCCGCTGAGCTGGCTCGGGATGATGTTGCTCTATTTCTGGGGCGGCGGGGCCGACAAGGCCGGCACGCCGATGGGAACGAGACTCCTGCTCATCTGGCTCGCCGTGACCGTCGTCGTGACGGTCCTCGACTACATCGTCCCGGCCTATTTCACCAAGATGACCGGCGGTTCGAAATACGGCGGCTGGGGTGCCATCATCGGGCTTTTCTTCGGCCTGTTCTTCACCCCGGTCGGCATGATCCTCGGTTCGCTCCTCGGGGCCTTCGCCTTCGAGCTCCTCTTCGCGAAGAAGGACACCACCACCTCCGTCAAATCCGCCTTCGGCGCATTCCTGGGCTTCATTTTCGGCACCGGCGCCAAGCTGATTACCTCCGCGGTAATACTCTATTACATCGTCATTTACGCCTTCTGAAAGAAAGCTCCGCCCGCAATGGAACGCATATGAAAAAACTATATTTCCTCTTGCTTTTAGCCCTCTGCTGTTTCCCCGTTTGGGGGAAGGACGCCTATCTCCCCAAGGACAACACGGTTACCGCGTCGCCGATCAGGAAAACGGGAGCGGCCGGCAACCGGTCCGGCTGGCAGGTCGGGACGGATTACCTGCGAACCGCCTGGGGTTCCACACACTGGGGAAATGGGCTGGAACTCCATGTCGGTTATTTGTTCAACCACTGGTATTTCGGCCTGTTCGGAAGCCGCAGCCGTTTAGTGGAAACCTACGAAGACCTTTTGTTATTCCCCGTCATCGGAGTGGAAACAAAGTATTGTTTCGATTGCGGGAAATGGTCACCCTATGTGGGGGCAGGGGGTGTCTATGCAGAAGATCATGTAAACAAAGCCGTCTATCCAAATAACATCTATCTCCAATACAAAGCCCTCTTTGCCCGGCTTTCCGGGGGTGTCAAATACTATTTATATGACTGGCTCGCCCTCCACGCCGGCGTAACGGGCATGGTGGGTTCTCCCGGATTCCTCATGGATTGCCGGCTCGGCCTTTCCTTTCAGTTTTAACCGGAAAACCCCCGTTCAACCCCAATTCCCCCGTACGCCTGCGATCGTTCCAATTACCGCAATGGTAAACGGGAACTCGGTAGATGTAACCTTCACCGGGGACCTGGGAGTTGTCGATTACGAACTCGTCAATCTCAACACGGCGGAGGTCGTTTCAGACCCGGTCGAGGGAACTGGGCTCGTCCAGCAGGGGCGCGTGTGATTCCGAGTGAGTCCTTCTCCAAAACCATCAAACGGAGTTCCTTGGGAATCGGGTACAGTTCTATCGTCCGCAGACCGGGTATCCAACACTTGAATCCGTATGTAGATGTTTCCGATCCCACCCTTCCCTCCGCCCAGACCCGAGCCCTCATCCTTGAACCGACGTGGGATGCTTCCCTCTCCCGCTATTTTCAAAAACCGCATCTGGGCATATCGGTCCATGCGACGGACCTCCTGCACGGCGGCGGGACCCGGAACAGCGTCATTGCCTACGACAACTTCATCCAGCGCCGCTATCAGGAGCGGCTCGGACGAACGGTCCTGTTCCGCATCTACTGGCAGTTCGGCCGTTTCCGCCAGACCGAATCCGTCAGAGTCCAGGCCTACGACCGGTAAAGGCAAGGTCTCCTTTATCCGATGCACCCATAAACACGAGGGACCGGCTCCGAACGGGCCGGTCCCTCTGTCAGTAAAAACCGCAGGCGGATGACGCTTAGTCCTCGTCCTGCTCCTGGGCGGCGTAGTCCGCAAGGAGCTTGGTCTGGACCTCGGCCGGAACCTGCTGGTACTCGGCGAACTTCATGGAGAAGGTCGCGCTGCCGCCGGTGAGCGAGCTCAGGACGGTGGAGTAGCGGTAGAGTTCGGCGAGCGGAACGCGGGCGTGGAGGACGGTGAAGCCCTTGTCCATGTCCTGGTTCATGATCATGCCGCGACGGGTGTTGAGGTCGGACATGCAGGGGCCGACATACTCGTTCGGGGTCAGGATGTCCACGTTGTAGATCGGTTCGAGGATCTTCGGACCGGCCTGGCGGAAGGCCTCCTTGAAGGCGTTGCGGCCGGCGATGATGAACGCGATTTCCTTGGAGTCGACCGGGTGCATCTTGCCGTCATAGACATAGACGCGGATGTCACGGGCATAGGAGCCGGTGAGCGGGCCTTCCTCCATCTTGGACTTGATACCCTTGAGGATGGCGGGCATGAAGCTCAGGTCGATGGATCCGCCCACGACGCAGTTGTAGAACTCCAGCTTGCCGCCCCATTCGAGGTCGATGATTTCCTGGCTCTTGAAGTTGAAGACGGTGTCCTTGCCGTCGATCTTGAAGTTCTTCGGGGCCTCCTCGCCTTCGACGTACGGGCAGACGAGCAGATGGACCTCGCCGAACTGGCCGGCGCCGCCGGACTGCTTCTTGTGGCGGTACTGCGCGGTCGCGATCTTGGTGATGGTCTCGCGGTACGGCACCTTCGGGGCGAAGAGCTCGACCTGGAGCTTGAACTCGTTGTTGACTCTCCACTTGACATAGTTGATGTGCTGCTCGCCCATGCCCGAGAGGATGGTCTGGCGGAGTTCCTTGGAATAAGCCACGTTGATGGTCGGATCCTGGGCCGCGATCTTGTTGAGGGCGTCGCCGACCTTGGCCTCGTCGTTCTTGTCGACGGCCTTGACGGCGCAGCGGTACTTGGCATCCGGGAGGATCATGTGCTCGATCGCCTCCTGGCCCGGCTGGGCGAGGGTGACGTCGGTCTTGCCGGCCTTGAGCTTCATGACGCAGCCGATGTCACCGGCGGCGATGGAGGAAACCTTCTCCTTCATGGCGCCCGCGACGGCATAGATGGCGCTGAGGCGCTCGCCGTTGCCGGTCTCAGGGTTCACGAGGTCGGCGCCTTCATTGAGGGTGCCGCTCATGACCTTGAAGTAGGAGACGTCGCCGATGTGCTGCTCGACGGAGGTCTTGAAGATGAACAGGCTGGTCGGGGCGCCCGGGTTGCAGGCGATCTCGCCGCCGTCGATGGTCTTCTCCTTCTTGCCGAGCGGGGACGGGGTCAGGTGGATGAGCGCCTCCATCAGGCGGCGGACACCGATATTGGCCTTCGCGGCGATGCAGAAGACGGGCAGGACCTCATCCTTCAGGAAGCCGGCGGCCAGGCCTTCGCGGATCTCCTCGGTGGAGAGTTCCATGGTCTCGAAGAACTTCTCCATCAGCTCGTCGGAACCTTCCGCGGCCTTCTCCATGAGTTCGGCACGGAGTTCCTCGGCCTCGTCGGCATAGGCGGCGGGGATGTCGAGTTCCTCGTTCTTGGCGTTGTAGAACTTCATCGTGATCACATCCACGACGCCTTCCAGGCCGACGCCCGGGTTCACCGGGAACTGGCAGATGGCGACCTTCTTGCCAAAGGCCTCGGAGAGGGTGGCGCGGGCGTGCTCCCAGTTGGCCTTGTCATGGTCGAGCTGGTTGACGGCGACGACGACCGGCATCTTGTACTGGTCGGCATAGCGGGCGAAAATCTGGGTACCGACCTCGACACCGGCGGAGCCGTTGACCACAAGGACCGCACTCTCGACAACCTTGAAAGCGGAAAGGGCACCGCCGCTGAAGTCATCGGAACCGGGCGCGTCAATGAAATTGATCTTGTGGTTCTGGAACTCGGCGTAAAGCGGAGTCGCATTGATGGACTTCTGGTTGGTCTGTTCGAACTCGGTGTTGTCGGAAACCGTGTTCTTCTCTTCGACACTGCCGCGGCGGTCAATTACTTTGCCCTCGTAGAGCATGGCCTCGGCGAGCGTGGTCTTGCCCGAGCGGGACGAGCCGATGAGGACCACGTTGCGGATGTTTTGGGTGGAATAACTTTTCATTTGCAAATGTATTGTTGTTATTATTTTATCGGTTTTAATGCGCGGCGCGCAGCTTTCACGCGCGTAGCTTGCAAATTTAACGATTTTTCCGGCAATTCCAATAAAAAAGGGCTTTCCATCGTGCATTCCTGCGCGAAATCATTATCTTTGTGGAGATTTAAATGGATCCGCATCATGGCTGTCAACCTCCACAACCGCAGTTTCCTCAAACTGCTGGATTTCACGCCCGGGGAAATCCGCTACCTGCTGGATCTCGCCGCCGACCTCAAGAAGGCCAAGGCGGCCGGGACCGAATGGACCGCCCTCAAGGGCAAGAACATCGCCCTGATTTTCGAGAAGACCTCCACCCGGACGCGCTGTTCCTTCGAGGTCGCCGCCCATGACCAGGGTGCCCATGTCACCTATCTCGGCCCCACCGGGTCGCAGATCGGCGTGAAGGAGTCCATCAAGGACACCGCCCGCGTGCTCGGCCGCATGTTCGACGGCATCGAATACCGCGGCTACGGCCAGGAAAGGGTCGAAGAACTGGCCGCCTATGCCGGCGTCCCCGTCTGGAACGGCCTCACCAACGAGTTCCATCCCACCCAGATCCTCGCCGACTTCCTGACCATGGAGGAGCATTCCGACAAGCCGCTCCGGGAGATTTCCTACGCCTATCTCGGCGACGCCCGCTACAACATGGGCAACTCCCTGCTGGTCGGCGGCGCGAAGATGGGGATGGATGTGCGGATCGTGGCCCCGAAGGCCCTGCAGCCGGCTTCCGCCCTGGTGGAACAGTGCCGGGCCATCGCCCGGGAAACCGGCGCCCGCATCACCATCACCGACGACATCGACGAGGGTGTCAAGGGGTGTGATTTCATCTATACCGACGTCTGGGTCTCCATGGGAGAGCCGGCGGAGGTCTGGGCCGAGCGCATCGCCCTGCTCCGCCCCTATCAGGTCAACGCCGCCCTCATGGCCCGCACCGGGAATCCCGACTGCAAGTTCATGCACTGCCTCCCCGCCTACCACAACCTGGAGACCGGGGTCGGGCGCGAGGTATATGAGAAATTCGGCCTGGATGGCGTGGAGGTGACCGAGGAGGTCTTCGAGGGGAGCAGCAGCATCGTCTTCGAAGAGGCGGAAAACCGCATGCACACCATCAAGGCCGTCATGGTCGCCACCCTCGGCGACTGATCCGCATGCCCGCCGAACTGCAGCCCTTCCTGGAACCCGGACGGCTGGAGGCCGGGTGCGACGAGGCCGGCCGCGGGCCGCTCGCCGGACCCGTGTATGCCGCCGCCGTGATCCTCCCGCCGGACTTCCGCCATCCTTTCCTCAACGACTCGAAGCAGCTGACGGAGCGGCAGCGCGACGAACTCCGTCCCATCATCGAGCGCGAAGCCGTCGCCTGGTCCGTGGAAGCGGTTCAGGCAGAGGAGATTGACCGCATCAACATCCTCTGGGCCTCCGTCACGGGGATGCAGCGCGCCGTCCTCCGGCTCGACCCGCAGCCGGCGTTCCTCCTCATCGACGGCAACAAATTCCGCCCCTTCGGGCGCTTCGGCTTCAAAGACTACCGGACCGTCGTCCATGGCGACGCCACCTTCGCCTCCATCGCGGCGGCCTCCATCCTGGCGAAGACCCACCGGGACGCCTTCATGCGGGAACTCGCCGCACAGTTTCCGGAATACGGCTGGGACCGCAACATGGGCTATCCCACCCCGGAACACATCGACGCCATCCGCCGCCACGGCTACACCACCTGGCACCGGAAATCCTTCCATGTCAAAGAATTGGAACCCACGCTTTTCGGCCTATGACCCAGCAGAGAATTCCCGTATACGACCTCGTCCGCGCCCTCGCCATCGTCCTGATCGTCCTCACCCATACCTCCGGATGCCTCTCGGACGTCTCCTCCTTTCCGCTCCGGTTGGAGGACGCCATCCTGCAAAGCCTCCTGGCGCCGGGCGTCTCCCTATTCCTGATCATCAGCGGAGTCCTGCTGCTCGGCCGGGAAGAACCCGTGGGCGTTTTTTTCAAGAAGCGTTTCCTGCGCATCCTGCCGCCCTTCCTGTTCTGGAGCCTCGTGACCTTCACGCTGGGACGGCTGATGGAAGGGAACCGGGACTTCCTGCACTTCCTGCCCGACTATTTCCGGGATCTTGCGACCGGAGGGATCCACGGCATCTACTGGTTCGTTTACATGATCATCGGCCTGTACCTGATCACGCCCGTCCTCCGGGTCGTATGCCGGGAAGAACGCGCGCTCCTCTATCTGAGCCTCTTCCTGGCCCTCCTGACGGTATGCAGGGAATGGCTGCCCCGCTTCGAGGTCAGCCGGATGATGGTTGCGGAGAATACCGGCTGCCTGTTCCCCTTCGTCGCCGGTTATGCCGTCGCCCGGTCCCTGCAGAACCGGCCGGCAGCCCGCCGCACCCTCCAGATCCTCGGGGCGGTCGCTTTTCTCGTGAATGTCCTCACGCGCCTGGCCGGCAGTCCTTCTCCCTTCTGGGGCATCCTAACCGCGCTCGGACTGTTCTCCTTCCTGCTGGAAAAGGCCCCGGTGCGGATTTCTCCCGTCACACAGGCCCTCAGCCGGTACAGTTACGGCATCTATCTCTCCCACTTCCTGCTGATTTCCGCCTTCATCAAGCTCTGCGGCAGCGCAATCCCCATCGCAATCCTTCCGTTTGTCCTGGCCGCCGCCGTCCTTCCGCTCGATACGGCCCTTCTCTGGCTTGCGGACAAACTCCGCCTGGGGCGGCTGGTCAGTTGACGGGGTCCCGCCCCGACGCATGCACGTCCCAATCTCGGCCCGGCCGTCGATGCCCCTCCGCTTCCGGAACCGGGCCAGTCCCGCTTCCGGATCGAAGCGTCCCGAAAAAGTACCATCCGGGTTTTTGCTTTTTTCTGCAGATAGCGTGAAATGCAACACATTATCCGACAGCTTCTTACAGAAAATCAATTACCCTAAACCGGGTAATTGATTTTCTATATTTAACTGTGTATCAACTATTTCCATTTCACGCCCGAGATGGCGGGAACGGGCTCCGGTCAGGCAAAGAACAGGAGGCCGCGGGCGCTTAACGCCCTTCCGCGCGGCGGGCGTCGATGACGGGGATCGGGGCGTTGTTGCGGAAAGCGATGATGGTGGCCTCCGGAAAACCGAGGCGGCGGACGGAGGGCAGGGCGGAGAGGGCCGCCGAATAATGGGAGAAGACGCCGACCGAGTAGGCGTATTTGAGCGAGGTCGTCATCCGCTCGTACACGGGCGTCAGGCCGTTGATGTCGTCCAGGGAGGCATGGCGGGGGCTCGTGAACAGGTAAATCTGGTACACAATCCCGTTCGGAAGCACGCTGGTCGGCGAGAAGCGGCCGACCGGGGCGACCCGGAAGACGTCGGAAGGGGCGGCCTCCGCCACCGCCGAGGACACGTCAAAACGCATTTTCAGGTTCGGGCCGAGGGAATTTTTCGTGAACACATAGGCCGAGCCGGCGCCGACGACCTCCCGGTCGGCGGTCCGCCGGTTCCGCGAGCGGACCCCGCTCTTAAGGAAGGCCTTCTCGGCTTCCTGGCGGGCCTTCACGGCCTTGTCCAGGGAGAGCCGCGTGGCGGACAGCGTTTCTTCCTGGCGGGCGATGGCGGTCGCCATGCCGGTCAGGGCATCCGCCCCGGCCGCCCCGCCCGCCGCGGTTGCGGCCAGTTGCCCGCGGAGGATCTCGAGCGTCCGCTCCAGCACCGAAACGGAATCCCGGAGCACGCTCACCTCGGCGGAAAACTCCTGGAACAGGCGCGTGTTGTCATCGTCCGGAATGTCCGCATCGATGGCGGAGGCAGCGTCGATCCGGGTCGCGGACGCCGTCGGGGACAGCGCCCCGAGCCGGCGGAGCTCCTCCGCGCTTCCAGCCGGAGACCGGAAAGGAAGCGCCTGGTGTTCAAGCACATATACATATACACTGTCGGAGCGGCATGCCCGGTTCGAGGCGAAGATGGTGTATTTCCCGTCCGGCGTGTCCATCAGCAGGAAATCGTCCGCCGGAGAGGAATAGGGGAAGCCCAGATTGACGGGCTCGCCCCAGAGGCCGGTCTCCGGATCGCGGACGGACTGGTACAGGTCATAGCCGCCGACCCCGTAAAAAGCGTCGGATGCGAAATAGAGCCGGTCGCCGTCCGGCGAGAGCATCGGGTAGATCTCATTGCCGCCGGAGAGCAGGTTTTCGTCCACGAGCGCCGGGCGGGACCAGGCGCTGTCGCAGTCCTGTGTCATGTACAGGTGCCGGAAGCCGTCCGCATCCGCCGCGGAGAAGAACACCGTCTTGGCATCCCGGGGGACATAGGTGGCGCCCACGAGCGGCAGCCCGCCCTTGTCCAGCACGTTCGGCGCGGAGCGCCACCCGGCCGGGCGCATCGGATAGTAGAGGAAGAAGTCCTTCAGGGAAAAACGCTGCTTGGCAATCACCACGGGAGCCGCCACGGACTCGCTGAGGTTCAGGCCGTTCTGCGCCGTGCGCATCCGGAGCGCAAGGATCGCCGGATCGGCATCCCGCTGCTGCGAGGCGAGCCGGTACTGCTCCAGCGCAGCCGCGAAATCATACCGGCGGTGCAGGCTGTCCCCGGCGGCGACATACGTGGCCGCCGTCGGAATCGGCGCCACCGCGGCAATGGTGCTCCGGTCCTCCCGGAGCGGTGTCAGGATCTCCCGGACGGCGGGCTCTGCCGGGGGGGCCATGGGGTCCGGCGCCACGGAAATGGCGACGGTGTCCGCGCCCGGGAAGAGGAGCCCGCGGGAGATGTTGATGGAGTCCCGCCGGAAGATGAGCGTGTCCGTCTGGGCGGCCGCGCCGGCGCGGACCGGTCCGCAAAGGACCGATCCGAGGACTGTGGCCGCAACGAGGCGGCAAGTCTTCCGGATCACGGGTTCCAGCACTTTCATTCTTTCCGATTTGCGGATGCAAAAATAAGAAATAAGTTGCAGAAAGTATGAATGTAAGAAAAAAATCGTAAATTTGTACCCTTATTTTGCCGATGGTCCCGGAAGTCGGCTGGTTCCGGCGCGGCACAAAGTGAGACAAATAAACAAATTATAACGTAAAACATGCAAAACAAAGGCTTAATCAGAATCGTCGCGATCCTCCTCGGCATCGCCTGCATCTGGCAGCTTTCCTTCACGGCGGTGACCCGCCTCCAGGAAAAGAAGGCCGCCAAGTATGCGACCGCAAGGGCCGAGCAGTTCGTGGCGGCCAATCCCGTCAACCCGGATGTGCGCGAATTCGTCATCGACTCCGTCGCCGCCATCCGCAACAGGGCTTATGTCGATTCGATCAATTCGGAAAAAGTTTACCTCTGGTACACCTTCAAGGAAGTGAAGGAGAAGGAGATCAACCTCGGCCTCGACCTTAAGGGCGGCATGAACGTCATGCTCCAGGTCCAGCTCGAGGACCTGGTCAAGGCCCTTTCCGGCAACAGCACCGACCCTGACTTCGTCAAGGCGATCGAAACCGCCAAGGCCAACAACCAGAACTCCAGCCAGGACTTCATCGCCCTCTTCGGTGACGCCTGGGCCCAGCAGGCCCCCGGCCGCCGGCTCGCCGAGATCTTCGGCACCTATGAGCTCCGCGACAAGGTGAAACCCGAATCCACCGACGCCGAAGTCCTCACCGTCATCAAGAACGAGGCCAAGAGCGCCATCGACAACTCCTTCAACGTCCTCCGCAACCGTATCGACCGCTTCGGCGTCACCCAGCCGAACATCCAGCGCATCGAGAACTCCGGCAAGATCCTCATTGAACTGCCGGGCGTAAAGGACCCGGAGCGTGTCCGCAAACTCCTCCAGGGCACTGCGTCCCTCGAATTCTGGCCCACCTTCCAGGGCAACGAGGTTGACCTGAACGCCGTGAACGCCCGCGTCGCCGAGATCCTCGGCAACCTCGGCGACACGACCGCCGTCGCCTCCTCCGCCATCGATTCCCTGACGGCCGACCAGGCCGAGTACGCGCGGAAGAACCCGCTCTTCGCGGTGCTCTCCCCGAGCGGCTGGAACAACGCCTGCCTCGGCTTCGCCCAGGGCGTTGACACCGCCACCGTCAACAAGTACCTCGCCATGGCCGAAGATGTCCTCCCGCAGGGCTTCAAGGGCATGTGGTCCGTGAAACCGTCCGAGTTCGCCCAGGGCGCCAACGTCTATGAGCTCGTCGCCATCAAGGCGACCTCCCGCGACGGCAAGGCCCCGCTCGACGGCAGCGCCGTCACCGACGCCCGCACCGAGTTCCAGAACGCCAACGGCGGCAACCCGTCCGTTTCCATGTCCATGAACGCGGAAGGCGCCAGCGCCTGGGCCCGCCTCACCAAGGACAACGTCGGCAAGCAGATCGCCATCGTCCTCGACGGCCTCGTGTATTCCTACCCGAACGTCCTGAACGAGATCACCGGCGGCAACTCCCAGATTACCGGCAACTTCACCGTCCAGGAGTCGGACGACCTCGCGAACGTTCTCAAGTCCGGTAAGCTCCCGGCCCCTGCGACCATCATCCAGGAGCAGGTCGTCGGCCCGTCCCTCGGTGCCGCGTCCATCAAGGCCGGTCTCATCTCCTTCCTCATCGCGTTCGTCCTGGTGCTCATCTACATGCTGTTCTTCTACCAGGGCGCCGGCGTCATCGCGGACATCGCGCTGCTCTGCAACGTGCTGCTCCTCTTCGGTACCCTCGTCTCCTTCGGTGCCGTCCTGACCCTTCCGGGTATCGCCGGTCTCGTCCTGACCCTCGGTATGGCCGTGGATGCGAACGTGATCATCTATGAACGCATCAAGGAAGAGCTCGCCGCGGGCAAGGGCTTCTCGAAGGCCGTCGCCGACGGTTACAAGAACGCCTACTCCGCCATCATCGACGGCCAGGTGACCACCCTCCTTACCGGTATCATCCTCTACATCTTCGGCTCCGGCCCCGTCCAGGGCTTCGCCACGACCCTGATCATCGGTATCATCACCTCGGTGCTCACCTCCATCTTCATCACCCGCCTCATCTTCGAGCGCAAGATCCAGAACGGCAAGACCGTCAAGCTCACCAACGAGGCCACGAAGAACTTCCTCAAGAACACGAAGATCGACTTCCTGGGCGCGCGCAAGTATTCCTATATGATTTCCGGCGCCCTGATCCTCATCGCCATCGCCTCCATCGCCTTCAAGGGCTTCAGCTACGGTGTCGATTTCACCGGCGGCCGTACCTATGTCGTCCGCTTCGACCAGGCCGTGACCGCTGAAAAGGTCCGCGCCGCAGTCGAGGACACCTTCCAGGCCGCTGCCGCCGAGGCTGGCGAAGACCAGTTCTCCGTGGAAGTCAAGCAGTTCGGTAGCGACAGCCAGATGAAGATCACCACCCAGTACAAGAACAACAGCGAGGATACCGCCGTCGATGCCGAAATCGAGGCCCTGCTCTTCAAGGCCCTCGGCCAGTTCTACCAGGAAGAGACCACCCTCGAGAGCTTCACCTCGACGCTCGAGAACCCGAACGGTATCATCTCCTCCGACAAGGTCGGCCCGACCATCGCCCGCGACATCCAGCGCTCCGCGATCATCTCCGTCCTCCTTGCCCTGCTGGTCATCTTCGGCTATATCGCCGTCCGCTTCAAGGGCTGGACCTGGGGTGTCGGCGGTGTCGTCTCCCTGGCCCACACGGCCATCATCGTCATCGGCTTCTTCTCCCTGTTCAACGGCATCCTGCCGTTCAACCTGGACGTTGACCAGACCTTCATCGCGGCCATCCTGACCATCATCGGTTACGCCATCAACGATAACGTGGTTATCTTCGACCGTATCCGTGAAATGAAGGCCCTCCACCCGAACGACGATTTCAAGGACACGACCAACACCGCGCTCAACGCGACCCTCACCCGTACGGTCAACACCTCCGTGTCAACCCTCCTCCCGATGATCGCCATCGCGATCTTCGGCGGCGAGTCCATCCGCGGTCTGGCGGTCGCCCTCTGCCTCGGTGTGATCATCGGAACCTACGCCTCCATCATGATCGGTACCCCGGTCATGTATGACACCTGGCTCGCTTCCCGCAAGAAGAAAGCGGAGAAGAAGTAAGGGTTCAGCGACAGATCTTTACACAAGGGATGGTCCTTTCCGGGGCCATCCCTATTTTTTGGGATGTGTAAGAACGAGAAAAATCGTATTTTTGCAGAAGAAAGATTCCGCCTATGAGAAAGATTCTCTGCGCCATCCTGCTTTTCCTGCTTCCGCTTGCCGCTTTTTCCCAGCGGAAAGGCGAACGGCAGACCCTTTCGGGGCGCGTCACGGAAGCGGACGGAAAGACCCCTGTCCCGGGGGCTGTCATCCGCCTGGACGACGGCGCCCTGTGGACCAGCACCGGCAAAGACGGCGCCTACGTCCTCGACCGGATCCCGGAGGGGACGTACCGGCTGGAAGTGGACTGCCTGGGCTATGTCCCGCTGAAGGAAACCGTTTCCATCCGGGGAGGACGGGTCCGGAAGGATTATGTCCTGCATGAGCAGAACCTGGCCCTCGACGAGGCCGTCGTGACGGCGGAACTGCAGAAGGAGAACCTCAACACGACGCAGACGATCGGCCGTCAGGCCCTGGACCATCTCCAGCTGTCGGGCGTGTCGAACATCACCGCCCTGCTACCGGGCGGCAAGACCGTCAACCCCGACCTCACGACCGCGACGGAGCTGTCCGTGCGCGGCGGCGGGTCGGGCGCCGGCAATGCGGCCTTCGCCACAGCCGTGGAAGTGAACGGTGTCCGCATGGGCGACAACGCCAGTTTCGGCGGCCTGTCCGGCATCGACACGCGGAGCCTCCAGGTGGAGAACATCGAATCCGTGGAGGTCATCTCCGGCGTCCCTTCCGCGGAATACGGCGACCTGGGGAGCGGGATGATCCGCGTCAAGACCAAACAGGGCCGCTCGCCCGTCAACCTGACCTTTTCCGTCAACCCGAGAACCTACAGCGCAGCCGTTTCCAAGGGCATTGACCTCAAGGGCGGTTCCTTCAACATCAGCGGGGAATGGACCCGCGCCACGCAGAAACTGACCTCGCCCTACACCTCCTACACGCGGCGGGGATTCACGGCGGAATTCGCCCGGACCTTCGCCCGGACCCTGCGGCTGGAGGCCGGCCTGACGGGAAACATCGGCGGCATGAACAGCAAGGACGACCCCGACGCTTTCTCGGAAGCATATTCCCGCGGAAATGACAACCTCCTCACCCCGCATGCCAAGATCACCTGGCTCATCAACCGGTCCTGGATCACGAACCTGAGCCTCGAGGGCTCCGTCTATTACCACGATATGCGGACCCATGAACACATCTATAATTCATACGCCTCCTCCCAACCCGCCGTCCATGCGGAGGAGGAAGGCTACTGGCTGGCCACCCCGCTCCCGCTGACCTTCTATGCGGACCGAATCACGGACTCCCGGGAACTGGACTATGCCGCCTCGCTCAAATATGACTGGCTTCACCATTTCGGCCGCGCGAAGAGTGTTTTCAAGGCCGGTGTCCAGTGGAAGGCGGACGGGAATGTCGGCCGCGGCGAGTATTATGAAGACCCCGTCCTCGCGGCCAACGGCTACCGTCCGCGCCCCTACACAGACTATCCCTACCTGCACAACCTGGCCCTCTTTGCGGAAGAGAAGCTGACCGTCCCCCTCGGGAAGACGAGCCTGGACGTGAGCGCCGGCCTGCGTTCCGAACAGGCCTTCCTCGCCGGGACGGCCTACCGGAACCTGCGCACCCTCTCCCCGCGGTTCAATGCCCGCTGGAACCTCTCGGACGCGGTCTCGCTCCGCGGCGGCTGGGGCATCACCCGGAAACTGCCCTCCTTCTATGTCCTCTTCCCCCGCCAGGAGTACCGGGACATCCAGACCTTCGGTTTCTCCTACGGCGGAAAGACGAGCTATCTGTATTATACCCAGCCCTTTACCATGGCGTATAATCCCGATCTCCGCTGGCAGTGCAACCGGAACGCCGAGGTCGGCATCGACCTCTCCCTCAAGGGATTCAAGCTCTCCCTCGCCGGCTTCCGGAACCGGACACAGGACCCGTATGAGTTCGGGCTGCGCTATGAACCCTTCTCCTACAGCATCCTGCAGCTGCCGGCGGACTTCTCCGTCCCGGCCGACCCGACCATCGTGACCGACCACCAGACCGGCAACGTGTTCATCCGCGGCAGCGAGGACGAATATTACACCCCGATGGGCGTGCGCGTCGCGGACCGGACATTCGCCGGCAACCGGTACCAGCGGGGCGGGGCGGACATCCTCCGCACGGGCGCGGAACTGACCGCCGATTTCCCGGAAATCCCGCTCCTGCACACCCGGCTCCGCCTCGATGCCGCCTATACCCGGACCGAATATGAGAACACACTGCCGACGGCCTATTATCCGTCCGGATGGTCGCACAGTTCCCTCCCGAACCGGTCCTATGAATATGCGGCCATCTATGCCGGCAGCACCTCTTCGGTCGCCGGCGGCCGCCGGATGGACAACCTGGACGCCAACCTGACGGCCATCACGCATATCCCGGCCGTACGGCTCATCCTGACCTGCCGCATCGAGGCAACGCTGCTGCGGTGCGCGCAGAACCGCTCCTCCCGCGCCTTCACGGTCGCCTCCCCGGAGGAAGCGGCGGCGAATCCCTATGCTCCGACGGGAGGAAATATCTATGACGGAAACAGTTACACCGCCGTCTGTCCGATTGCCTATATCGACCTGGACGGGGTGGAACACGCGTGGACCGACGCGTCCGCCGCCGATCCGGTCCTCCAGCGGCTCATCCTCCGCTCGGGCAACGCCTATACCTTCGCGCGCGATGGTTACAACCCCTACCTGAGCGCCAATGTCAGCCTCACCAAGGAGATCGGCGACCATGTGTCCCTCTCCTTCTTCGCCAACAATTTCACGAACGCCCGTCCGTACCGGAAGAGCTGGGCCACAGGTGTTTCCGCCTTGTTCACCCCGGCCTTCTACTACGGCCTCACCTGCCGCATCAAGCTATGAAACGGATCCTGACCCTGTCCCTCGCGGCACTGCTCCTGCTCGGCTGCGGCGGAGAATACAAGAACCCCTGGCCGGGAAGCCTCCTGAACCTTTCCGTCCGGCCGGTCTATCCGGACGCCTTTACCGGCGCCACGCCGGAATCCGGCACGGTCAAGGCGGAGGAAATGACCACGGGGGCCATGTACAAGGCCAACACCGATCGCGACGGCATCGCCGAAATGGCCCTTCCCGCCGGCATGTACCGGGTCTCCTTCAGCGCCCGGACCGGCCAGACTCTCCTCAACGGGTCGAAAGACCGCGTCCTCGTGACGGAAGACCGCGCGCTCGACCTCCCGCTCGACCTCTCCGAGGCCGGCAGCATCGTCATCAAGGAACTCTACGTCGGCGGCTGCAGCAAGGCCCCGGAAGAAGGGACCTACCAGAGCGACCAGTACGTCCTCCTGCACAACAACGATTCGGAGACGGCCTACCTGGACAGCCTCTGCTTCGGCACCCTGTCGCCGTACAACGCCACCGGCACCAACAGCTGGCTCATCCGGGACCCGGAGACGGGCGATTTGACCTTCCCGGACTTCGTCCCGGTGGTGACGGTCGTCTGGCGGTTCCCCGGAAACGGCAGGACCTGGCCCCTGCAGCCGGGCGAGGACGCGCTCATCGCCCTCCGCGGCGCCATCGACCACAGCGCCGCCTACCCGCTTTCGGTCAACCTCAACCGCAGCGACTGCTTCGTCTGCTACAACCCGACCTACTTCCCGAACCCCCTGTACCATCCCGCGCCGGGGGACAAAGTCCGCCAGGACCATATTCTCGAGGTCCTCATCAAGACCGGCCAGTCCAACGCCAACACCATCTCGATGTCCTCGCCGACCTTCGTCATCTTCAAGTCCCGGGGCATCACGATGGAGAACTATCTCCTGCAGGCCGACGCCGTCCGCATCCCGGCCGGCAACAGCGCGGACCGCTCCGTCATCGTCCCGTACGCATGGCTCATCGATGCCGTAGAGGTGTTCGACGGGCGTTCTTCCAACAATGCCAAACGGCTTTCCCCGAAGGCGGACGCGGGCTTTGTGTACCAGAGCGACGTCTTCAAGAGCCGTTCCGTCGTCCGGAAAAAGGACGAGGACGCGTCGCGGGAAGCCGGTTATGAGATTCTCCAGGATACGAACAATTCAAGCACGGATTTCTATGAAAGCGAAGCTCCTACCCTGCGCCGTTAGCGTCTTCCTGTCCCTCACGGCCGGAGCGCAGGAGATCGCAAAGATCCGCACGGCCGATGCGCCCGCCGGCGGCTCCGCCGAAATCTACGGCGGCTACGAGACCGGCGGCTTCCGCCCGGGCTTTGCCGCCAGTTCCCTCTGGAAGGCCGGCGCGAAAGCGAAGGGAACCCGCCACGGCGACCGCACCTCCTGGACCGGCTCCTTCGGCTTCGAGCAGGTCGAGGGCAAGGACATGTTCACCTCGATGTTCCTCTATCCGGGGTACTATCCGATTGATGTCCTGGAGTTTACGCCCGGCGACAAGACCCGGCAGACCTACTCCCTCGGCGGCGGCCTCGTCACCGAACCCGGCGAGGACTGGCTGCTCGGCGGGAAGGTCGCCTACCAGGCGGCCAACTACGCCAAACGCAAGGACATCCGCCACACGAGCTACGGGACGGACCTCCGGGCCGAACCGACCCTCGCCCTGCGGCTCGGAAACCGGAACGACGTCCTCTCCCTCTCCTATATCTTCTGCAAGAAAGCGGAAACGATTGACGCCGAACAGGTTGGCAGCGCGACGGACGCTTCCTACTACGCCTTCCTCGACAAGGGGCTCCGGTATGGCTCCTATCAGGTCTGGGACGGCGACGGCATCCACCTCGACGAGGCCGGCGTCGGCCTGCTCCCAATCCGCGAGTACAGCCATGGTTTCGCCTACCTAATTGATACACAGCCGTTTACTGGCAGGATGGAACTGCTCTGGAAGCATGGTACCGTCGGGGAGAAGGGATACACCTGGTTCCGTTATCCCGGTTTCGTCTTCCTGGACGAAGTCGGAGGAAGTTACCGCGCGGGCCGCGCCACGGGCCGCTGGGGCCTCCGCTTCCGCATCGAGACGGACCAACTCGAAGAATCCGTCCTGGAGAAAGTGACGGAAGGGGGCATTACCACCCCGGTCGTCCATGCCTTCAACAAGGTCTCGCACCGGATCCACGGAAACATGGACCTCTCCTACGGGCTCTTCTTCCGGGAGGGCTTCTTCCGCCGCCTGAAGGCCACGCTCTCCGGCACCGCATGGACCGAGGAATCCTACCTCCTCTATCCTTATGACAACCGGCTGGACCTCATGATGGGGTCGGCCCTGCTGCAAGCCGGCATGACGGCAGGCCGCCTGGACCTTGCGCTCGACCTCCGGTTCGGCGCCGGTAGCATGAAAGAAAAAGGGCTCGGCGAGGTCCGTGAAGATGCGCCCGTCCAGCCTTTCCGCCTCCAGGGCGACTGGGACCGGAAGATGGAATACATGACGGCAACCCGCTGCGGCGCCGGGCTCCGGGCGACCTGGCGCTTCCGCGCCGTCCCCGGCCTCTCGCTGACCGCGGAAGGCGACTGGCTCCACGGCTTCAACCTGACCTTCCTGCCAGGGAACGACCGCTTCTCCACCGCCCTCCGGCTGGGCTATGGCTTTTGACACACAACATCTTAACAAATAATGCAAATGAAAAAGATCCTTCTCCTCTCCGGCCTGGCGCTCCTTGCCTTCGCCGCCTGCAACAAGCTCCCCGAAAAGGCCCCGGATTATTCCGATGCAGCCATCGTCGTCGAACCGGTCATCACCCGGGCGACGGAGACCAACTTTGAAAACGGCGACGCTATCGGCCTCACCGTGTCCCGCGCCGCCGGCGTCCATGCCGACAATGCCCGCCTCACTTATGACGGCGCCGCCTTCAAGGGCGACCTGACCTGGTACGCGGAGGGTGGCGACGAGGCGACCTTCGCTGCCTATTATCCTTATGCCGCGACGAAGCCGGCCTCCTTCACGGTCGCCGCAGACCAGTCCGCAGGGCTCTCCTCCTCCGATTTCATCTCCGCCGTCAAGGAGAACGTCGTTCCGACGCCGGCCGAGGTCACGATGGTCTTCAAGCACCGGCTCGCCCGCCTCGTCCTGAACGTGACCAACAACTACGGCGCCGCCATTGACGCCTTCACGGTCAAGGGCGCCATCCCGACCGCCCTCATCGCCGACGACCTGACGGCGAGCGTCGATGCTTCCGCCGCCCCGGTCGACATCAAGGCCTGGAAGGGCGCCAACGCCTGGTATGTGATCCTTCCCGCCCAGACGGTCGCACTGACCATCGCCGCGACGACCGGCAGCAAGACGCTCCAGCAGAAACTCGCCGAAGCGACCCTCGTCGCCGGCAAGCAGTACACGGCCAATGTCATCGTCAACCCGGAGGACATCCAGATCGTCCTCTCGGGCGAAATCTCCAACTGGGATGACGGCGGGGAACTCGCCCCCGAAGGCGATGAGCCGCAGGAAATCGCCTTCGAAGAGCACCTCTCCGATGGCTATTTCTCCTATGACAATGTCCGCTACAACGTGGTCAAACTGAAAGACGGCAAGTGGTGGATGGCCCAGCCGCTCGCCTTCCTCCCGGCAGGGAAGCAGCCCTCGAGCGACCCGAACGACGGCAACGGCATCTGGTACACCTATTCCTCCGACGGGACGAACATCACCCCGGCGACCGACGGCGCCAACGGCTACCTCTATGACGTCGCCACGGTCTTCGGCGCTGCGATTACGGCCGACAATTACAACAGCTTCGAAGGCGCGCAGGGCCTCTGCCCGGCCGGCTGGCACATCCCGACGCGGTCCGAGTTCATCGACCTGGTCGGCCAGAGCAACAAGGGCGCAGGCGAATCGGCCGCCATCGTGAAGGAAGACGCCGCCTATTATGACGCCGTCTACAATGGCGCCAGGATCACGGCCCTCGATGCGGACGGCTTCAACTATGCGTTCATCGGCACCATGATCAAGGCTTCCGCAACGGCGACCGGCTCCTACAACAAGCTGATCACCAGCGCCTCCGACTGCTCCGTCGAGGCCTATCTCGGCAGGCCGAAGATGAACTACATGCTTTCCTCGACGGGCAACAGCGTGACCCAGTTCTTCGCCCTGATGTCCGCCTTCACCGCCACCTATAAGGAAGGCAAGCTGAACGTCACTTTCAACAACATCACGAACGGTGTGGAAGTCCGCTGCGTCCGCAACGCGGAGTAGCGGCTCCGCCGCGACAGCCCAAAAGAGGGGGACCAGGTTGGTCCCCCTCTTTTTTCTTTTCCTTCCGCCGCTTTAGCGGAGCTGGAAGATCACCGGGAAGGTGTAGGTAACCTTGACGGCGCGGTCACGCTGCTTGCCGGGTTTCCACTTCGGGGAACTGGAAACGACGCGGACGGCCTCCTTGTCCAGGGAGTCATCGACGCCGCGGAGCACCTTGACGTTGGTCACACGTCCGTCCGCCTCCACGGTGAACTGGAGGGTAACGCGGCCCTGGACACCGTTTTCCTTGGCGATTTCCGGATAGACGAGCTTGGAGTTGACCCACTTCGAGAACTCGTTGGCATCGCCGCCGTTGAAGGACGGCTTCTCCTCAACGAGCTGGAACGGAATGGCTTCCTCCTCCACTTCCTCTTCCTGGACTTCCTCTTCGCGGTAGTCCATGATTTCGACACCGGTGTTGGCGTCGTCTTCCAGGGAGACGAACAGGTCATCGACCTTGATTTCGTCATCGACGATGTCGATCTGGTCGGAAAGGACCGGGATGTTCGGGGCCTCGGGCGGCGGCGGAGGGGTCTCCTGCTGCAGGGCGACGATTTCTTCGACGTCGTCGATCTGGGTCGTGTCCTCGAGGACCGCTACCTGCGCATCCTTGGAGGAGTACTCGAAAGCACCCCAGGTGACGAGGAGGGCGGCGACGAGACCGATCTCGGTGAAAAGCAGCTTCTTGTTTTCAAGGCTGGCTTTCTCGCTCTTCTTGATTTCCATAACGTGCGGTTTTTAGATAAACTTTTACGATACAAAGGTACGGCGACTTTTCCGCAACACCAAAGAAACGCGCCGGACAAATCTCGCACGCGTTTTTCATAAAATATTAACAATCAGTAGTTTCCAACGATAGCCGCCGGCAAAAAACTCGCAGCCCCTATTTTTCGAGCGCAGAGAGGAAGATTTCCGCCTCCGGTCCGCCTGCCTGGGCGATGCGGCCCTTGAGCCGGTAGAGGCGGTTGTACACGTAGGGTTTGTCCTTCTCCAGGAGGGCAGCGATGGTGGTCGAGGAGAAGCCGGAGGCCGTGAAACAGTACAGCAGAAAATCTTCTTCCTTCCATTTCGGGAAGGCGGCACGCAGGCGGGTCATCACGCCGTCGGCCGACTCGTCGAGCGCGCGCTCGAGGTCCTTCTGGACCTTCGGGTCGCGGCGCAGCCCCTCGACGAGGCTCCGGACTTCCTTCAGGATCTTCGGCTGGAGATTGTCCGTTCCCTCATAGACGTAATACTGCTCGCAAAGACGGTCCAGCACGTCCCGCCCGCCGAGCGGCGCGGCGGCCTTCCGCGACAGGCGGGCCTGCAGGTCCTCCGCCACGGCCATCAGGCGGTCGTTTTCCGCCTTTTCTTCCGCGAGTTGCTTGTCAATCTGGGACTTCCGCGCCCAGAAATAGAGAATCAGCGTAGCAAGGATCGCAACCAGCAGGAGGAGTAGCAGGCCGCTCCGCATGCGGGCCGCTTCAGCCTCGCGGGCGGCGGCGCCGGCCCGCCGGAGCGACGCGAGCCCCG
>JAEEGI010002862.1_pt1 | contig 41676 bp, 32 predicted proteins | sample 8958751 | NCBI WGS metagenome assembly JAEEGI01 (sample SAMN16246545, study PRJNA631951) | gut metagenome | biome: gut microbiome; feature: rumen; material: KS-attached | host: Bos | place: Iran: Karaj | collected 2018-10 | reverse complement strand
AAGGCAGCTTCAGTTCCTCAGGCTGTTCCTTCTTGTTCTTGGCCGCCTGTTTCTTCCTGACCCACTCTTCCTCCTGCATCTCGTACATCTTGTTCAGTGTCCTCTCCTCTACCATCCACGCGTCCACCACGGGGTCGATCTTACCCTTCCCGCTGGCGAACTCACCGGCGATGTAGGCAATGAGGTTCAGACCGCGCTTCTCACCGTGAACGTCGAGCTTCACACCTGTGGCCAGCGCACCGATGCAGGGACAGATGGCCGTCACCGTCGGCATTGCCAAGCTCCCGCCCACCGCCTCGACGGAGTCCTTCACGCCCTGCGGCAACTTTTTGGCTATCAAGCCTGAGCCCCCTAAGTTAGGGGGTTGGGGGTCTGAACCATCGTCTAGGTCATCTAAATCGCACAATGGGGACTGTCCCTTTTGTGAGATTTCCTGCTGCGCCCGAGCATTAATCTCTCGCAGACTGGCATTCATGAAGCCCTTGTCGGCATCGTACTTCTCATAGAAATAATCCACGAGTTTCCGGCAGTCCTCCGTCTGGCTGTAGTTTGGCAGTCTGACGGCAATAACGCCCATCAGCTGTGCCCTGTTCATCAGCTTCGCGACCCCCACCGACAGCACCGCCATCAGGTTCGCGTGCCAGTTGTGCTCGCCCCAGACGTCCATCTTATCCGCCTCCAGTCCCGCCTGCTCCGCACACAAGTCAAACGCCGCCAGCGTCTGCGCGCAGCATTCCCCTCCTAAGTTAGGAGGGGTTAGGGGTGGTCTGAACAAGCGCTCATCCTGCCCCTCACTACTGCCGCTCACTGTAACTTCCTCTTCCCACGGCCTATAATGCTTATTCGCCTTCTTCGCACTCTTCGGCACTTCCTCCTGTCCTTTCTTCTCGCGCTCCTTCAGCCTGACATACTCTTCGTTCGCCTCTTCATCGCTCAGCCTCTCCGTCAAGAGCGCCTCATCGATCAGCGGCGTCGTCTCAGCATCGATGGGCCCGTGGAACACCACCCTGTTATTCTCCTTATTATTACAGTCCATCTCCGTTTTGGTCAAAATAGAGATGCGCAGTTGGTTCTCCAGGATCGTCTTTCCCGCCTCACGACGACCGACAGCATGCACGCCATAGCTGGCCGACTCCGAAACCTCCACCAGTCCCAGCTCGTCTTTCATCTGCAACAACCGGTTGATAATCTGACGGCACTCATCCCGGCTACGGCAGTCGATATCATAGAAGAAAAACGGACTCACCGTCTTGTTGCCTCTCAGCAGACCGCCATCAGCCACCTGACAGTTGTAGTTCACCTGCACCAGCGCACGTTTGAAATGTTCCTCACCCGTCTGGCGGTAGAGGTTCCAGTTCTTCACGTTCTCCTCCGTATTACAGGCCTTGATGTAGTCATCGAGAGTAGAAATGGGGCGACAATGTTTCTCGTCGCCCACAAAATACACTAAATTAATCATTTCTCCTTACTCCTTCTCTCCTGTCTCCTGTATCCTGACTCCTTCATCCCAACAGCTCCCTCGTGACCTTCTGCGCAATCAGCAACGCCTGACGTACCAGCTCCTCCGGCAGTTCCTCTATCAGGTCTTCGTTCATCGTGAAGATAAAGTGGAACTTCTTGTCTTTCCCGTGCGAAAATGAGCTGTTGTCCTCGCGGAAGATCGGACTGTTCTTGATGCGCTTCTTATTCTCCGTCATGTAGACGTTTCCGTCCCTTTGGATCTGCACCTTGAACGTCCCTACGACCTGTTCCAGTTGCACATCTTCGCAACAGGCAAAATCCGCCGTGTGCCTTCCGTCCTCCAATTGTCCCAGCGTCATCAGCCCATCCAATGTCACGCTCTTCTTAATCTTGTTCTTCTTAACCATACTTATACATAAATCTTCTGCATTTTCTTTTTTTGAAACGACTCGTTTGATTCTGTGTGAATCTCTTCTTCTGTGAGATTCTGTGTAATCTGTGGCTCACTTCTTCGTGGTCTTGTGGAAGTCGCTCCAGTCGCGAACTTTCATCGGCTCCATCTCGTCCGCCTCAAAGAACCTCTTCGCTTCCCACTCCCTGCGTTTAACGAGTCCGGGCTGCACCTTCCCGCCAGCATAAATCCACTTCTTGAACTCCTGCTTGATGGCCCTCATGTTGCCACCTTCTTTGATCGTCTTCATGAGCGTCGAGGTCTTCAGCTTATAGAAGCCTAAGTTGTAAGCAAAGCTCACGAGTGCATCAAACTGCGGCTGGTTCAATTCCACGTCCAGCGAATCAACTTGCTTTTCCAGATCATACAAATCCGCTTTCAGCAGGTGTTCTGCCCAATATTTCGAGATTACATCCCCCGGGCGAACATCTACGCCCGTATGTCCGTAACCAATCGTGAGTTTCCCGCCCGGGCAGTAGTACGCTGTACCCCTGAAACCTTCAAATTCTTTCAGCTTATTAAAGCCGATATCACTAATTTTCTTCATAATTCTGTTCTCCTTATTAATTCGTCTGCAATTTCTTGTTCTTTTCCTGATTGACCATTTCTTCAATCATCTCAGCACCCTTTGCAGTCCAGACGAGATAGGTGCTCCGTTTCGTTTTCCCGTCCTTCCCGTAGTAGATGAAGAGCCTGTCCTGAGCCAGACCGCGCCCCTCATAATTCTCGGTCAGCCTGTACTGACCCCGTCTCCATCTCTGAACGCCTTGATCCTTCAGGAAAGAGTTCAGATCCTTTGTCTCCATTCCCAGCACCTTGGCGATGTCCGAAACAGTGATGCATCCGTCAGCGTGTTTGTTGTCGCAGGTGAGCTCGCGGCCCACGATGCGCTCAGCTTCGTGCATCACGTCCTGATCAGTCACCAGCAGATGCCGGATGCCTTGTTGCATCAGCCGTTCCTGTTCCAGCTGCTGCCAGCGAATTACCAACTTGGCACGAGCCTCGTCGTTGAACTTCGTGGCAATGTAGAGACATTCTGTTTTGTTGAGAGAGTAACAGGGCAATGTGCGCCCCGTAGAGTCTTGGTAACTACTGAGTCCAAATTTGGACTGAGTGATTTTTTCCCATGCAGCCTCCATGTTTCTGATGTCACGCATCAAATGGTTGTGCTGTTTGCCGGTAATCTCGGCAATCTCCAGCGATGTCATGCGCTGCGCACCCATCGCTTGTAAATTCTGAATTTCTGTCATTTTTTAATCCTTTCTTCTATTGTAATTAATTAATAATGTGTTCTTTCTTCCCCTCCTGAGTCAGGAGGGGTGCCCGTAGGGCGGGGTGGTCTGAACCGCCTCAGAATCTGCCTCAGAATCTGCCTCAGAAACCGCCACAATATCCGCTTGTTCAGACCCCCTCTGGCTCCCCCTACTCAGGGGGAGAAACAATTACCGTGTATCAGCATGTCAAAGAGCACCGCCAACCGTTCGTTGACAGTGCAAAGATTCTGAATCCAGTTTCAGATTTGCAAGTATTCCCTCAAAAAAGTGTATTAGATCTAAATGGTTGATTTTTAGTTGATTAGACTGAATCCACCGACATTCCCAAAAGTGGATTCAGGTGGATTCAAGTGGATTCAGCCTTTGGGGTACTTTTTCAGCATACCTTTCAGCAGGCTGAACAGCATATTTGCCTCCGCAGAATCCAACTTGCTGCTCATTCGCTTCACAGCGCTGGCCGTATTATTATAATAAGGTGTGAAGGCAAACTCCAGGTCGGTGAGTTGCAGATCCCGTGCCCTCAGCTCTTCCATCTGCAGCAGTCTGCCGATAAACGGCGCCACGATCATCACTCCGTCGTACTTCGACGTACAGCAGAGAAACTCATTGATCTTCGCCTCGTGGTTCTTCCTCAGGTCGTCCATCATCTTCGCGATACGCCCGCCATCCACAAAGAACGTATATTCCCGCGCGAGCCCTCTCGGATTGGCCGGTATCGTCTCTCCGTTCTTCCTGGCAGCCTCCGTCACGATGTCCTTCACCCTGTTCACAAACACGTCAGCAGGCGGCAGGTTTTCCACGATGGAAGCCGGAGTCTCTTCTGTCGCATGACTTCTTTCCACCTCCGAGACCTGAGCCGGTGATGGATTCTCTGCTTCAGGGACGCCCGATGGCGGTACGGTTTGCAGGGTGACGTTAGATCCCGGCATGGCAAACACGCAGCCATTGAGGTTGCCGTTAAACACCTGGCAGTTTGAACCTGCCTCAAAGTGATTCTCGATATGTTTCGGATTGTTCTCTTCCATCAGTATTACTTCTTTCCAAATTCTCCGTTTGCGTCACCGTTGAACACCTGACTGTTGCTGCCAGGCTTGAAATCATTGTCGGTCTTCGTACACTGGCTGGTCGACGTGTTGTAGAAGTTGAACAATGGTGTCTGCATACGCTGTCTTTCTTCTTCCTCCTTCCGTGCACGCAGTATTTCCTCCTCTTCCTTTCGGGCACGCAGTCTTTCTTCCTCTTCCTTTCGGGCACGAGCCTCATAGGCTTCGTCGATGAGCGCCTCTACCGCACGGGCCACAGGCGGCCACCAGTCTTCCGTGTGATGGATGCCTATTTCCTTTTCCCACAACTTCATCGCTTCCTCCAGACCATTACGTCGGATTTCACGCTTCATGGCCCCGCAATAGTGAGCTATGAGATAATCTATCACACTCTGGATGGAGACAACTGCAGCAGCATCGTCAGAGGGCGGAAGTGAGGGGAAGTGAGTATTGTCGGACATCATTTCGGAGATTGAGCGTGAATAATTTGAAGAAATTCGCAGGAGAGGCCGTCGCTGGTGAGAAGCGTTCCGCCGGTGAAGGGCCTCGATCTCCGATGATGACTGTGTAGTGATTTGTCCTTGTCGCCGACCCGTTGCCCTGCGCCATCCTGAGTTGGATGGCAGCCGAGAGTGCCTGCCCGCTGCGTCGCGCGGTGCCGAAGTCACTCACTGAAATGGGGTTTCGAGTGGTTCCTATCATTTCTTTAAATTTTGGATTGTCCGGTTTAAGGAAAATCGGTTGCAAAGATATATAAAAGCCGCGAATCCACCAAACCTTATAATCTTAATAATCTATAAATCATTCATTCTTGCACACTTTGCCATTTTTGTGCATGACAAAGTCTTTTTTAACGATTACTTAACAAAGACACGGCTTCCTCTTCGCTGAGAGAGCCGTGTCCTTAATTCATTAAGGCCGTGTTAATCCGTGCCAAACACAAAAGTCCGTATCAGTCCGTGTCAGTCCGATGCCAATTATCTGATGATGGTCTTCTTGCCGTTGTGGATGTAGAGGCCCTTCTTGGTGGGCGGGGCGATGCGGCGGCCCTGCAGGTCGAGCCATTCGTCAGTTGTAGACTTGTCACTGTTCACACTATAGATGCCGTCGGGGATGCCTGGCGTATCGGGCGTACCTGGTGTATCAGGCGTGTCGGGGATGATCTTCTCGAAGGCGCAGTCGACGATGACGTTAGAACCTGGCATCAGGAACCAGTATAATGGTCCTGCCTCCGGGTCGACGATGTAGCCGACATAGATGTCGTTGCCGTTCAGATCCTTCACCGTCGGGGCTTTCGGTTCGTAGCCCTCGTCGGGCGTCACGCGCAGGTTCACCTGCTGGCCCTCCTTGGCTTCGATAGCCGTGGATACCACATCACCACCAGTGACTTTGGCAACAATGACTTGATGGGTAGGCTCCGGATCCGGCGTGACAGGCTCTGGCTCTGGATCTGGCTCTGGATCCGGCGTACCAGTCTCCACAGTCTCTATCTGTGACTCTGGGAATTCCGATATGCTTTCCAACGGGTTAGGCGACGTTTCTTTGGCAACTACCTTGATAGAGTAGATCATGCCGTGGTGCTTGTCGCGCTCACCGCTACGTGTGCCTCGGGCATCGGCTTCTTCTTTTTCCGCCAGATAGAGGCAGCAGTAGGTCGGCTTCTTGACGTTATAGTTAAACTCCACTTCGCCGCGACTCGTCTTCTCAATCTCAAACGGTTCACTCGGGCCGATCATCAGCATCAGCCTAAAGTGGGGCTCCGTTTTCAGGTCGAGCGTGATCTTGCCCTCGCCCTCGGGCACCATGAAGGTGAGACCGCCTCGGAATTGTACGGCGTACTCGTCGCTACCCGGTATCAGGTCGCCCTTCTCCACATTGAAGAGCAGGAGGCTCATGCCGCTGGTTGCGTTCACGTTGTTGATCACGATGGCACTCTCTGCGGGGTCGTAGTAGTCATCGTCCTCCTCGCTGTCGCCTTCGTGCTGGACCATGGTGTTGAGGATGTCTTGCATCACTACGTTTCTCAGGTCCTCGCCGCTGTACACTCCTGGTGGGAACTTCACGGTATGGCCGTCTACGAGGGGTCTCATATACTGGCTGATGGTGGCTGCCTGGGCCACATCGCCCTCCTTTGTCAACAACTTGCCGTTATAGACACCATCCTCCGGGTCGATCAGGTACATGTAGGATTCGTCATCAAAGTTCAGGCTGCTGAATCCACTGATGACACCTTCGGAATGGCTTGTGGCGAGATTGAGGCTGCCCGGGATGTTCATATACGAGATGATGGTCAGCCTACCTGTAGCCTCCCTGTTGCCCTGATTATTAAACCAGATACGCTCCAGCTTGCTGCTGCCGTTGGCGTAGAGGGTCAGGTCGTTCATGCGACTCTCAATGACCTGTGGTGTGTCATTATCTGTAACGATCAGCCAGTCTTTCTCATCATCGTAGAAGAAATGTCCGTCGCCGAGGATGTCCCTGCGATTTTCCGACGTCACCTGCGTTGTGCCTATCCAGATCATAAACTCCTTGGTGACTTTCAGCAGGTAGCTGACGGTCTTCGCCTGATACTCGTCGTTGCCTTCGAAGATGGCCGAGATGTTACATTCGCCTGGGCCTACCATTGTGACCACACCTTCATCGTCGATGGTGGCCACTTCTTCATCGTCGCTGCTGTACTTCACCTCGAGGTTGTTCGGGTTGTTGAGTCTCGGACCCCACCAGAAGGTGCCTATCACGTAGTCTATATACGAATCGGTCCAACTGATTTCTGAATCCTTCTTGACAGATTTGACGGTGATGGAGTAGGTGACGGTCTTCGTCTCGTAAGTGTAGTTTGTGCCGTCCGCAACCGTAGCTGTGATGGTTGCCTCACCACTGCCCTTGATGGTCACCTCACCGGTATTCGCATTCACGCTGGCCACCTTAGTGTCCGATGACTGATAGGTTACGGCTCCGTCGCCGGTGTTCGTCAGTTCGTTGGTAAAGGCTGCATCGTTAGTTTTCTTTTCCACAGCCGACTCCTTGAAGCTGATGGTGGCGGCTGCGGGGGTGATCTTTACCTTAGCAGAGCCGGTGACGTCATCGTAATTCTCCTTGGTGACACGATAGTAGATGGTGTACTCGCCCGCATCGGTGTAGGTGGGGCTGTCGTCGAGGTCGTAGGTGTCAGCCTGGGTGCCGTACTTGATGGTGGCTCCCTCAGGTGCCGTCACAGTGACGCTATGGTCTTTGCCGTCGTAGGTGCCGGTATAGTCCTCTGCAGAGATTCCGTTTTCAAAGGCTGTCTGATTGGCGGCCTGCTCAGCGGCCTGCTCAGCGGCCTGCTCCTCAGCGGCTTTTTGTTCCTTTACCAGTTCCACATATTTTTCCTCGGCCTTTACAAGCGTCCAGAGGTCGTTGTCTGGCAAGAGCTTCTTCTGCGCACCGGTCAGCGCATTGTAGGCCGTGCGGGCGTCATCGATGAGAGCCTTGCAGGCATCAGTGTTCTCCACAGTTCCGATGGCATTGATCTTCGCGATGACAGCGTCGACAGCGGCTTGGTCAGCGGCCAGTGCCTCTGCCTCAGCTTTCAGGGTTGCATAGGTAGCCTCGGCAGTGGTCAGCGTCGAATAGTTCGTCACGAGGGCCTTCTGTGCATCGGTCAGTGCGTTATAGGCCGTGCGGGCGTCATCGATGAGAGCCTTGCAAGCGTCGGTGTAAACTACCGTTCCGATGGCGTTGATCTTCGCGATGACGGCGTCGACAGCATTCTGGGTGATGGTCAGCGTACCGTTGGCGGTAGTTACGAGGTAGTTACCGACTGGCGTTGCGGTGCCGGTGGTCACGGCGACACCGTCAACGGTGGCAATCACGTTGGGCTGCGTGCCAGGATTGGTGATGGAGCTCTGATCTGTCATGACGACGGTGAACGTATGCGTGTCGCCTGGCTCTAATGCCGTAACAGTAAAGCCGCTCTGTGTTAGGGGCGTATTGTCAAACTCCTTTACGTCATCCTTGGCAGTGATGGTCACAGCCTTCGGGGCGATGGTGAAGGTAGCGGTGTTCTGGCCAACATAGTTACGCTTCAGCGTCACTGTGGCTTTAGCCGTATTCTCACCCGCATTCACGTTGTCGCTATAGGCAACGTCATAGTAATCGGTGGTCAACTCAGTTGAAGCCTCGGCTCCTGGGAGTACCACGGTGACTGTTACCGCAGGCTTCTTCTCCGTTCCGTCGTAAACGAACGAAGTCTCCGTCAGCGTCACGGTAGGCGTTGTCTCGAGTGCAGTGATATTGAACTTCTTGCTGGCATCGCCGGTATAGTTAAGCTTACCCGTAATGGTCACAGTGTATTCGCCTGCGTTTGTTCCGCCCTCGTTGGTAAGGGTGTAGTCCTGATCGAGTACCAGATCCATCTCTCCGTCCTTCACGCTCACATCCTCTTCCTCGGGTTTCTGCTCCTGTCCGTTATACGTGAAGCTCTCTTGTGTCAGCGAAATGGTGGCATTAGTGATGCTCTTCGGGTTGATCGTTGCCGTGATGGAGAGCGCCTCTGAATCGTTGAACTGATCTGGATTGATGGCTACGGCCTTATAGTAAACGGTGTACTGTCCGGCAGCATTCCCCTTTGGAATATCTTCACTGAAGTCGCCTTCAGTACCTATTCTATACATCATCTCTCCGTTGGTGGCCGTACCCGCAGTCACGAGTAGTTCCTGGTCGTTACCGTTATAGGTCAGATTGTCCTTGGCTACTGGTGCTACGGTTACTACCGCCGTACCTTTCGCCACCGTCAGCGTATACTGCCCCTTCGCTTCATTATAGTTGTTATTTCCTGCGAAGACAGCCTCGATGGTCGCTTCTCCGGGGATCAAGGGCGTTATATCACCATTCGCTCCATCGACCTGAGCCACATTATCATCGCCGTCTTTCACCTGATAGGTCACAGCCAGTCCTGCTGGGGTCGTTGTCAGCACAGGCTTCTCAAACGCCGCTTCGTTTCCGAAGGTGATCGTAGCCGTCGCAGGCGCGAATGTCAGCGTGGGGTCAGCCTTAGCAATAATGTATTCGACAACCTGAGTTCCCGTGTATTTGCGGAGACCAGACAGGGTGATTTTGCCTTTTACCGCATCCGTACTAGCATTGATGCTGTCGGTGTAAACGGCTCTGTAGTCTGTGCCCAACGTCAGCGTGTTATCTCCCACTTTTACTGTTACGACGGGTTTTATGGCCTCTCCGGTATACGTGTATGAAGCTGCCAGACCACTAACCGTCGCATCCGAAATGCTGATCCTGCTGTGGAAGTTGGCTGTTACCTCTAAGCCAAATTTATCATCTCCCAGCGCTTCGAAGTTATACACCGTTGTAGTGCTTGGGTCGGCATTCGCATCCTGAGCCGTAATTATTACAGGCTTGTTGAAACCAGGTTCATCACTACGTGTATTGGCGTGGCTTCCATCTACCACCTTGACCGCCTCGAGGTCATCTGCCGTCAGATAGTTTCCTGGACCTGGCGTTACAGTGATGGTATGAGTGCTGAAATCCACATTCACAGAACCTGGCATTGAACCAGAAGTCTGTACCACACCATCTAATTGATATATGATGTTGGCAGTTTGTGCTGATGCTCCCATCGACACCATGAGCATCGTCACCATCACGAATATATATTTCTTCATCTGTTTCATATCGCGTACATTATATTTTATACAGTTTATATTCTTTTGACCACTAATTTCACGAATTTCACGAATTATTTCGTGCCGGAAGCTATGCGCAGCCAATTAGTGAAATTAGTGTAATTCGTGGTTTTGTTTAACAATTTGTTTCTGGCCATTCTTGATGTAGAGTCCGGGCTTTGTGGGCTTCTCGATCCTGCGTCCCTGCAGGTCGTACCAATTATCCATTATCCATTTTCCATTATCAATTGCCTTGATTCCCGTGGCCTCGCTGCCGATGCTCAGCCTGCGTGCAAATGTGCCGCCTAGGTCGAGATAGCGTGCTCCGGCAAGAATCGTACCCGTAGCCTTGACGAACTCGTCGTTGTAGAGCACATATTCTTTACCGGTCGTAGTCACATTCTCCAGGGCATATCTCAGATGGGTGTACGTAGGCGCCGTCGCTGTGCCCGTGTATTCGTAGGCTGTGCCGACGCTGGTGCTCGTCTCTGCCCGATAGAGGAGCAGAGGGAAGTAGGTTGTGCCGCTGCTCGTCGGCAGGAATTCCACTTCGGCCAGCATCACGACTTCCCCATTCACGCCCGACACGGCGTAGGCCTTCAGTCCCTCTGGTATGGTCAGGTTCTTGCCCGTCGTGTTGCAATACGTGGCGTACTTCATGCCGTCTTTGAAGGTGATGCTGGGTGTCGCACCTACGTTGACTTCTGCAGTCACTTTCTTGTCCGGGTTCAGGATGACCACAGGTAGAACGTCTGACGTATAGTTGAGACTTGCTGTCACTTTGGCTGTTCCTATGCCAACGGCAGTAATCGTTCCGCCATCAAAGGTAGCCACACCGGTTTTGTCGCTTTCGTATGTACCATTATAGCCGATATTCTCACCATCCACGAAAGCCGGAATCAGTTTAGGTATCAGCGTCTCGCTCTTAGTAGGATCATCCAAATCCGCTTTCAGCGTGAACGGTGCATCCTTATAGCCGAAGTACTTACCTCTCACCGTCGAGGTCGTAGCACCATTTGCCTCCACCCAAGCCTCAACGGTACCGGGAGCAGCCATTGCAAATGGTTCGGCGTACTCAGCATTCGATACATTCTCTATCTTTTCATCGGCAAAGGTTATAGTGTAATAGATAATACCATCTTCGTATCCCTTCTCCAGCTTCACCATATTATTATCTACTGCCATCGTGGGTGGTGTGGGCTCACTGATAAGCATTCCATTCCCATCCGAGTAGACCAGGTGATCATAGCTTACTTTCCCATCTCCAAAGCTTAGAGGATTGACTGTCGTATTCACGGTCATGGTCAACTTACAACCGTCATCACCTTTGACGAATTGTATAGAGGCATTGTCGTCTGTACCCTTGAAAGCATAAGTATTAGACGAAGCATCAACACTATTTATTCCATTTAGAACAATGGTTAAAAGTGTACTGCCACCATATTCAATGGGTCCTGTAATAGTAGCTCCATTCAGGGTGAGCGTATTGCTGCTGGGGGTGAAAGTAATCTTGCCATCTCCAAGAACCTTATTCTTGTTATGAGAGGTAACGGCCACGCCAGCAACAGTCAAATTATAAACCTCACCTATGATTACCGTTTTATCATAGCCGTCATTTCCTGTCAAACTACCAGATAGGATTGTCAATGGCTCTGCAATAACCAAATTCACATGCCCGCTGACCATCCTACCATCTTGGGAAGAAGACATAGTCATCGTGAGACTACCCTTTTCATCGGCTGTGGACTTAATATTGACAGTCGCATCATCACCATAAGGAGTCTCAATCACATGACCATCATAGTAATTTCTGAGGGTATTCTCACCTATCAGGTCAACTGTCAGCGTAGCAAGTGAAGTGCTAAGAGGAGCAGACAGACTGGCACCATTCAGCGTCAAAATATTCTTCGTTTTATCGAAGCTGACCGTTCCGTCTTCAAACACATCAGCAGCATTGTCTTCAGTTATCACCTTTGTACCACCGTAGCCATCACCTAACGAAACACCCAATGAAGGTGCAAAGCGTACTACATGATAATCAGAACTGCCATCGGTCAGATAGTATGAATTAGTAGGTTGAATCAGTCCGATAGTCTTGTCGATATTGATATTGAACTTAGCTTCATAATCATTATAACTATAATAATAAAACACACCTCCACGCTCAATAGTCTCGCTTGAAGTGCTTGTTAACGTCAGTTCACCATCAGCGGTAGAAGTCTTAAAGGTAATAAAACATGTGACATTTGATGTGAGATTTGTTTCGTCATTCTCTAATTTAAATACATTTCCCTCAGGCACCGTGATAGAATTGGTTCCTTGAACGTCGATAGTCAGGTTAGGCAAACCCACCTTCACAGGTCCTGTGATAGTAGCACCATTCAGCGTCAGTGTGTTTGGAGTTGTTTCTGTAGCGGGCGTAAAGCTTACTGTAGCGGTGGCTCCAGTACTTTCTAAAATATTATCTTTATTCAGATCATTAACCTGAATTCCTGCAATCGTCAGGGCATAGGTCTTGTTCAATAGCGCTGTGACGGTCACAGCCTCGTCGGGCATCGTAAATGAATAGAAGCCGTCGACATCAGGACCGGTTACGGATATTGTTTCACCACTCGCCGTCTTCTTCACAATGAAAGTGTTATAATCAAAGCCATCAGCATTTTTCACTCCCACTTCATTGCCCTCAACATAATAATATCCACCCTCATTTATATCGGGATCGGAAATTATCAAGTCGTCACCTATGGTCACCGTGGACATTACCTTCATCTTGGTGCTATAACCGCTCCAGTTCGTAGCCGTCTTAAAATCCGCACTGCGGACGTATAATATGCCAGTGCCGCTGATGCCATTGAATGCCTCCGTACCCAGCGTCGGGGGTGTTGCTGGCATCAAATAGACACTCGATAGGTTTCCGCAGTCTGCGAAGGCAGATCTGCCAATATTTGTCACGTTGGCGGGAATGGAGATTGATGACAGTGAAGAGCAATTATAGAAAGCATCATCGCCGATAATCGTCACACTGGCGGGAATGGTGATTGATGTCAGCCTATTACATGAAACGAATGCTTGCATGCCGATAGTTTCTAATAAAATGCCATCTTCGAATGTTACCGTCTGTAAGTTGCTGCAACTGGAGAATGTATGAATACCGATGTTTGTCACGCTGGCGGGGATGGTAACCGATGTCAGTTTGTCGACAGAAAAAAAAGCACTTAAATCGATGGTCGCTACAGTAGAAGGAATGGTATAACTCGTAGCAGTGTTGCCAGCTGGATAGGCTATCAGCGTAGTGCCTTCTTTATTCATTAGTACGCCGTCAACAGCTTTATAATTTTCGTTTAATGCATCAACTCTGAAAGCCGTCAGACTGGTACAACCCTCAAAAGCTCTTTCTCCGATGCTCGTCACACTGGCGGGGATATCGATTACTTCTAAGTCATCGCAAAGATAGAAGGCATTCCAGCCGATGGTCTTCAGTTGCGAGCCTGTCTTAAATTGAATGGCATCCAGATCGCTACAGTAACTAAAGGCATCACCATTAATAGTTGTCACACTGGCGGGGATAGTGATGTCACCTAAGTGTATGCAACTCTGGAAGGCACTTTGACCGATGGTTTCCAAGCTTGAGTTATCCTCGAACATGACATACGACAGATTTTTACAATCACTGAAAGCTTGCCGACCAATTTCTGTAACATTACTTTTGATATAGACAACACCAATGTCATCCACATTGTAGTAGGCTTGGAACCCTGGATTACTATTCACAGTCAGCATACACGAACTGGCATCCCATGTGTCGCCTTCTTGTAACCATCTCGGGTCTTGCGCCCAGGCCTTCGTGGGCAGGCCCAGGAACGTCACTACTACCGCGGCCAGCATCATCGCCGTCCGCAGCTTCATCAGATTCAAAAGTCTTTTCTTCATATTGGTTATGGTTTTTATTAATTATTCATTTGTTGTTGCGCCCGTCCACAGGGGGGCAGACCCTCGTGAGCGTAAATTCACGCTGCAAATTTACAAATAAGTGTTGAAAGTACAAAATAAATTCAATTTATTTTTTCATGGCGTCACGAATCGTTACCCCATCGGTATAGATTTAGGCACGGATTCAGTTTAGATTTAGCCACAGATTCTTGCGTCCCGATGGTAGCAAGCGGCAAAGCCGAGCGGACACAGAATCACACAGAAGAAGTGATTGGCACAGACAGTTTCAGCGTTTCAGTGTTTCAGTTCTGGCGGCAGCAGTTCAGGGGCGGATAATGAGGCGGTTCAGACCACCCCTGGCCCCTCCTAACTTAGGAGGGGAAAAAAGTCCGAGAAATTCCGTGTCAGTCCGATGCCAATTATCTGATGATGATCTTCTTGCCGTTGCGGATGTAGAGGCCCTTCTTCGTGGGCTGGCTGTTGAGGCGGCGGCCGTTGAGGTCGTACCATGGTGTGATGGCGTCGTCGGCAGAGGGCTTCACGGACAGGACGGCAGCGGGATCGCCCCAGACGTAGTACTGCGTGTCTAAGAAACGGCCGTCTTGGTAGCGGTTCCGCTTCTCGATGGTGCCGTCGGCAGCGTAGAAGTTCTCGTAGGTATTCTCGTAGTTCCTTTTCTTCTCATAGGAATCGTACGTCTCTTTCGTCAGCCAGAGGTGGTCGTCGTACTCGTATGAAAGGGTGGTGGTGAAGATGTATTCATCGTCGTGGATCTCCTGAACGAGTTTGGCAATTTCCCCACGGCTGTCTTCTTCACCCCTCACGGTGCCGTATAATACCCAGTTGACGCCGTAATCGTCCATCATGTACGCGTCATAGTCCATCATATTGACGCCGTTGTACTTCTTGACAATATATTTCAGATAGGGCTCCATGTGCTCCAGTGTGTTGTCGTAGCTGTAGTAGATGATGAATGCGCTGACGCGGCCTTCGTCATCGTAGTCGATGGTTTCCTTGATGCTGGTGATCTCGAAGTCGCCGTATTCCTTCGCGTAAGACTCCTGTCTCACCTCGCGCCACTGGTCGTCGTAGAAGAATACGGTCTTCTCTTCGCTGGTAGAGTAGTCGTCGTAATAGATGTCGTGTCTCTCCGCGACGAGACCCTTTATTTGTCGTTGTCCAACAATGCCATAAAATCTTCCAACTCGTAGATGGGAATTTCAGAAGAAGAAAAGTCCTTCTTATTTCGTGTCACAATGCATTCGGCATCGACGGTCATTGCGGAATAATGCTGCAGCGCATCCTCGAAATCGGTGAATCCCGAGTCGAGTGCCTGTCTAACTACTGATGCATCGACCGTTGTCGGAGTACACATCTGGCAGAGCAGGTCGATACCTTCAAATATATCCTGAGGACTCATCTTGCGGGTCTCCATCAGGTAGCTGGCTGTACCGAGCGAAAGGGATGAACAGTAAAGTTCTATCTGTCCGCGGTCAGCCATACTGAAGATGCGCATGACGCTGGAGAACCAGGGATAACGCTCACAAAGCAGATCGATAACGATGTTTGCATCAACGAATATGCGCTTCATTTGTACTTCTCGGTTAGGTATTCTTTACGCATACGGTCTACCTCTTCGTCGGTAGCATACCAAGGATTTCCTCTCTTAAAACGCATCACTCTAGGAGTAAAGTCTTCCGTCGTGTCGTCGGCTGTTGTTTTCTCCGTAGCAGCGGCTCGTGTCGGACGGGCGTGACGGCGCAGGCGCATTACATAGTGCGACACGCTCTCCAGCATCTCGACACTCATCTGGTCGAGTTCCGCCATGATAGATGTTCTGAGTTCTACGGTTGTCATACTCTTAATTTTATATTATCCGCTGCAAAGATAGGGACTTTTTTTCAATTATCCAAGCTTTTGCTAATCTTTTTTAGGCACGGATTTGTTTCAGCGTTTCAGTGTTTCAGTTTAGATTTAGGCACGGATTACACGGCTTCAAAAGAAGACACGGCTCTTGAGGCGGATAATGAGGCGGATCAGACCACCCCTGGCCCCTCCTAACTCAGGAGGGGAAAGCTGCGCCGAGAAAGTCCGTGTCTGTCCGATGCCAATATCAGATGCTGATCTCGCCGCGGAGGGAGTGGCCCATGAGGTGGCGGACGGTGTCGGGGGAGTCGGGGTAGTGCGACTGGAGGAACATCAGTTTGGTGACGGCGCTCTCGACGGTCATGTCGCGACCGCTGATGACGCCGGCCTCCTGGAGATGGTAGCCGCAGTCGTAGCGCGACATCTCGACGGCGCCCTGCAGACACTGGCTGACGTTGACGATCACCTTGCCGTTCTTCGTGCCCTCGCGGAGAGCGTTGAGGAGCCAGGGCGACTGGGGTGCGTTGCCGGAGCCGAAGGTGCGCATGACGATGGCCTTGAGGTTCGGCGTGTGGATGATGTGGCGGATGAGGTCTTCGCGGATGCCCGGGAAGAGGGAGAAGATGATGACGTTGTTGTCGAGCCGGAAGTGCGGTGTCATGGGCTGTGAAAAGTCGGGTTGGAGGATGCGCTCATGGTGGTAGGTGATGTTGACGCCGGCATCGACGAGGTGGGGGAAGTTGAACGACTCGAAGGCGTTGAACTCCTCGGCGCTCTGCTTCGTGGTGCGGTTGCCGCGCAGCAGGTGGCCGCCGAAGTAGATGCCCACCTCGGGCACCAGCGCACGGCCCTCGGCATCCTTCGCGGCGGCGATCTCGACGGCGGTGATGAGGTTCTCCTTGCCGTCGGTGCGGAGCTGTCCGATGGGCAGCTGCGAGCCGGTGAAGATGACGGGCTTGGTGAGGTTCTCGAGCATGTAGGAGAGGGCAGAGGCGGTGTAGGCCATCGTGTCGGTGCCGTGGAGCACGACGAAGCCGTCGTAGTCTGCGTAGCGGTCGGCGATGCAGTGGGAGATGTCGGTCCACCGCGCGGGCGTCATGTCGCTGGAGTCGATGGGCGGTGAGAACTGGAAGGTCTCAATCTCGGTGTCGAACTGCTTGAGCTCGGGCACATTCACCAACAGGTGCTCGAAGTCGAAGGGCTCCAGGGCGCCGGTCTGCGGGTTGCGGTTCATACCGATCGTGCCGCCTGTATAGATCAGAAGTACTCTGCTGCGCATAAAAAGCAAACGTTTACGTGGTTATTTTGTGCAAAGATAGTACATTTTCCCGAAATAATGAGTAACTTTGCGGAAAATTTGAACTTAAAAACGTATAACAACAAAATTATGAAGCAGTTTAATGACGATAACTTCGTTCTGGAGACCAAGACGGCACAGGACCTGTATCACAACCATGCGGCTAAGATGCCCATCATCGACTATCACTGTCACCTCATCCCCGAGATGGTGGCCAACGACCATCGTTTCAAGTCAATCACCGAGCTGTGGCTGGGCGGCGACCACTACAAGTGGCGTGCCATGCGTACCAACGGCATCGACGAGAAGTACTGTACGGGCAAGGACACGACCGACTGGGAGAAGTTTGAAAAGTGGGCCGAGACGGTGCCCTACACTTTCCGCAACCCGCTGTACCACTGGACGCACCTGGAGCTGAAGACCGCCTTTGGCATCACGAAGCAGCTGAGTCCGAAGACCGCCCGCGAGATCTTCGACGAGTGTAACGAGAAGCTGAAGCAGCCCGAGTTCTCCGCCCGTGGTCTGATGAAGCACTACAACGTGGAGTGCGTCTGCACCACCGACGACCCCGTGGACGACCTGCACAACCACATCGAGTATGCCAAGCACAAGGCTCAGGACGATCCGATGATGATCCCCGCCTGGCGCCCCGACAAGGCCATGAACATCGAGAAGCCCGAGTTCCCGAAGTACGTGGAGCAGCTGGCTCAGGTGAGCGGCGTGGAGATCAGGAACTTCAACGATATGGTGGATGCGCTGCAGAAGCGTCACGACTTCTTCGAGATCAACGGCTGTAAGCTGAGCGACCACGGCATTGAGGAGTTCTACGACGAGGAGTACACCGACTCGCAGATCGAGACCATCTTCGAGAAGGCTATGCGCGGTCAGCAGTTGTCGAACGAGGAGGTGCGCCAGTTCAAGAACTGCTTCCTCACGGTGATGGCCGAGATGGATGCCGACGCCAACTGGACACAGCAGTTCCACTACGGTGCCATCCGCGACAACAACACGGCGATGTATAACCAGTTGGGTCCCGACACGGGCTTCGACTCGATTGGTGAGTTCAACACGGCCAAGGCCATGTCGAAGTTCCTCAACAAGCTGAACATGAAGGGCAAGCTCACGCGTACTATCTTATATACGTTGAATCCCTGCGCCAACGAGGTCATCGCCACGATGCTCGGTAACTTCCAGGGCGGTGAGCCGGGAAAGATTCAGTTTGGCAGCGGCTGGTGGTTCAACGACCAGATGGACGGCATGATCAAGCAGATGAACGCATTGTCAGTGCTCGGACTGCTGAGCCGCTTTGTGGGTATGCTCACTGACAGCCGTTCGTTCCTGAGCTATCCGAGACACGAGTACTTCCGGCGCATCCTCTGCAACCTGTTGGGCAACGACGTGGAGAAGGGACTGCTGCCCGACGACATGGAGATACTCGGACGCATGGTCGAGGACATCTCGTACAATAATGCCCGCAGATACTTTAAGTTCTATTAAGAAGTTTTTTTCAACACGAATTACCACAAATAGCCACGAATGATCATTAATTTGATTTATGAAAAATTCGTGTTCAATTCGTGGTAATTCGTGTTAAGGTTCTTATCTGTATTTATGAGGTATAGTTCTGGTTATAACCGTGAGGGGGACTACGAGCATTACGTGGTGCAGGAAGAGAAGCCGCTGCTGGAGTGGCTGATCGAGAATGTACCGCAGTCGAAGTCGAAGATCAAGGCGACGCTGTCGGGGCGCGGCATCAAGGTGAACGGCAAGACCGTGAGCCAGTTCGACTTCGCGCTGAAGCCCGGGATGAAGGTGTCGGTGAGTAAGACGAAGCGCAACCAGCAGGGGTTCAAGAGCCGCTGGGTGAAGATCGTGTACGAAGACCGGTGGCTCATCGTCGTGGAGAAGGAGGCGGGCATCCTGTCGATGGCGGGAGGACACGCCAGCCTGAACGTGAAGGCCGTGCTCGACGACTATTTCAAAAAGTCGCGGCAGAAGTGTACGGCGCACGTCGTGCATCGTCTGGACCGTGACACCAGCGGACTGATGGTCTATGCCAAGGATATGGAGACGGAACAGATACTGGAGCACAACTGGCACGATATCGTGTACGACCGCCGGTATGTGGCCGTCTGCTCGGGTGAGATGATAGACGACGAGGGGACGATCGCGAACTGGCTGAAGGACAACAAGGCCTACGTGACCTATTCGTCGCCGGTGGACAACGGCGGGAAGTATGCGGTGACGCACTTCCACGTGGTGGACCGTACGACGGAGCACTCGCTTGTGGAGTTCAAGCTCGAGACGGGCCGCAAGAACCAGATCCGCGTGCATGCGGCAGACATGGGGCATCCCGTCTGCGGCGACACGAAGTATGGCAACGGCGACGATCCGTTGGGACGGCTCTGCCTGCATGCGTGGCTGCTGTGCTTCCACCATCCGGTGACGGGTGAGCCGATGGAGTTTGAAACGCCCTTTCCAACTAACTTTAGAAAACTGTTCAAATAATGGGAAATATAGGAGTTTATGCTGCGATGCTCGCAGCGATCATCATCGCCTTCCTGATCATCAAGCGGGTGGTGTCGTGTATGGTGCGGACGGTCGTGACACTCGTCCTCGTCGCCGTCCTCGCGTACATCTATTATATGTACCTCAGATAAAGGAAACGAATTGCCGTAATTGACCATAATTTATTCCACTAATATGAATAATATTATGGAAATTACGTGTTATTATGGGAATTCGTTTCTAAAATTTATCCGGCAATTTCTTTGTAGATCCTGTCGAAGGCGGCGCGGAGCGCGGCGGGCTGGGCGATGAGGTTGCGGAGGTCGTTGAGCCGGGTGGCGTTCGGGGAGTTCGGAATCCAGAGCTTGATGTAGCCCTCCTTCGAGTATTTATTGTCCATGTGCTCCTTGAAGCGGCGGTACTGTCCCTCGTAGTCGAGTTCAGAGTAGTTGGCCAGGCCGAACTGGATGGTGCGGCGGATGACGATGTCGCTGTCGAGGTCGCGGTCGGCTTCGGCCACGATCTTCCCGTAGATGCTCCTCGGCGAGCGGGAGGCGGAGGCACGGTGGTCTTCGACGGCCTCGCGCATCACCTTCAGCTGCTCGGCGGTGAACCATTTCTTCAGCCGGGCGTCGGTGGCGAGGATTTTTCCGCCCGTCAGGTGATGGACGGCACGGGGACCCGACATGCCGAGGTCGTGGTAGGCGGCGATGGCGTAGACCATGTTGATGTCGGCACCGGTGATCTTCACCAGTTCCAGTGAGTGACGGATGACACGGGTGACGTGCTCCATGTTGTGGGCAGCGTCGAAGGCAGCGTATTGAGGCAAGATCTTCGTCTCAATGAACTCTACCAAATCCAGACTTGGGGCGTTTTGAATCATAAATGTTGGTTTTCTGCTTGCAAAAATACAAAATAATTCACAAATAACCATCAACTATTCAAAAAACTTTCGTACTTTTGCACATAAATTAAAGAAAAGAACGATGGAAGAATCAATAATCAAGACCAATTCGCTGAAGGCGTGGCTGTTGGCAGCCCGTCCGAAGACGCTGTCGGGGGCGGCCGTTCCCGTGATGATCGGTGCCGCGCTGGCCTGGCAGGATGCCAAACTGTATGACGGTGATGTGTTCTCGTGGACGGCGGCACTGCTGTGTTTGCTCTTCTCCTTCGCGATGCAGATCGACGCGAACCTCATCAACGACTTCTTCGACTTCGTGAACGGCTCTGACGATGCAGAGACACGCCTGGGGCCGCGCAGGGCCTGTGCCCAGGGATGGGTGACGCTCGACGCGATGAAGAAGGCGATTGCGCTGACAACGTGTCTGGCCTGTGTCATCGGACTGCCGTTGGCATGGTACGGCGGGCTGGAGATGATCCTGATCGGTGCCATGTGCGTGGTGTTCGCCTTTCTTTATACGACGTTCTTCTCGTATGAGGGGTTGGGCGACGTTCTGGTGCTGGTGTTCTTCGGACTGGTGCCGGTGGGCTGTACGTACTATGTGCAGATACACGACATGACGTGGGAGGTGTTCCTGGCGTCGGTGGCCTGCGGACTGGTGATCGATGCGCTGCTCATCGTGAATAACTTCCGCGACAGGGACAACGACCGTCTGTCAGGCAAGAAGACGCTCATCGTGCGGATGGGGCCGGAGGCCGGTCTGCAGCTGTATCTGGGTGTCGGCATCGGGGCGATGATCCTTGGCGGCACGTTCTGGATGAACGGTCATCTGCTGGCAACGGTGTTTCCGCTGCTGTATTTTGTGCTGCACGTGTTCACGTACCTGCGCATCAAGAAGATCTATCAGGGAAAGGCGCTGAATCTCTGTTTAGGGGAAACGGCGAGGAATATTTTTATCTATGGCCTCTGTGTTACCATTGGCCTCCTTCTCTACTAAAGTACTTTTTGGAAGTTAAAGAAGTTAGAGCCTCTAACTCCCTTAATTGAAGAACACCCACGACACACCGAAGTGAATCACTGAGCCGTTGGTGGGGTAGTGGGGGGCGAGGAACCGCATCCTGCTGCCAGAGTCGGCATTGACGTGGCTCATCATCACGAAGAAGCGCACTTTCTTCAACACCATATTCGCATAGACATCAATCCAGGGATAGCCGCCGAGTTCGACACGGCTGGCATCGGTCTTCTGGATGGCGAACGTGTTGATCATCGGGCAGTAGTCCGGCGCATAGTACTTGCTGAACCAGATGGCATCGGCACCGAGTTCGACACCGAGCACTTTCGCAATCTTGAACTTCAGGTAGAGGTTCGTGAAGATATTCAGCGTGGGCAGCGGCAGCTCCTCCTTGTTGCTGGAGCTCTGATAGGTGATGATGTTCTCCCAGTTGAGGGGGCCGAGACGGAAGTTCTGGTGGAGCTGCGCCATCAGGATATTGATGTTACCCGATGCCTGACAGACGTTGGTGGTGAGGTTCAGGCGTTGTTCCCCATTGACGTCGTAGTTCATGCCGAAGTAAGTGTAGTTCTGTATCTCCTCGATGCCTACGCGCAGGGTGGTATTGGTTTTCTCGTAGGAGAATACTCCCTCGATGCGGGTCCGCGTCTCGGCAGAGAGGTCGGTGTTGTCCCACCACACGTGCTTGCCGTGGTAATGGCGCATGAAGAAAGTGGGCTTGTCACGGTGGAAGTAGGCATTGGCCGCCAGTCGCACGGTGTCGCCGAAGAGGGGGAAGTTGAGGTCGGTGCTGAAGTCGAGGTGCAGCTGTCCCGCGTTCTCACCGGCGATCCACGTCTCGGCACCGGCATTGAAGTGGAGTGTGCGGCCCTGCGTCTTGGAGAGCCTGGCGCCGATGGAGATGTCGTTCTCCTTCCAGCTGCTGCGGGTGTAGAGGCTCCCGACGGTGTCTGGCAGCTCGAAGCTGCGGTGTTCGTGGGCGATGTAGACTTTGAGTCCCGCCTTGACGTATTTGTTGAATCCTTCGAGCAGTCCGATGCCGAAGACATTCTTCAGCATCATGTGGTTCGACTCGTCGTTGATGGAGTCATTGCTCAGCCGGTCGAGATCGAGATAGCGGTTCTTGTAGTAGTCCTCGGGTGTGAAATACGAGAGGTAGATATGCCGGTAGTTGTTCCATTCGAGGGTGTGGAAGAAACTGGTGACGGGCACGAACTCGTCTTTCATCGTGGCATTGATGGAGTCTTGGATGGCCTGGGCCCGCGTCAGGCTGTCGAGCGTGGCTTGGTCTTCGATCTTGATGCGGGTGGTGTCGACGGCCTGTGCGGCTATGGAGTCGAGCTTGGCCTTCGGCTCAGCGCCAACGATACGGGCATCGTCAGGACGTCCGCTGGGTCGCGCCGAGGGCTTCGGGGCAGGCTCTTCACCGTTCTCTATCGCCTTCTTGGCGTCACGGTCCTCCTTCTCTTTCATGGCCGCCTGCGCAAACTGACGGGCCTTGATCTCCTCGTCGGTCATCTTCACCTTGCGGTAGAAGCCGATGTTGTAGCGGTGGGTGAAGAAGAGGTGCTGGTGGTCGTTGCGGTTCCAGGTATCTGAGAGGACGGTGGGAATCTCGTTCTCGCTATACGACTCCGTGTAGAGCTCGGGGTGTACGATGTAGTCGTCGTCGTCGATACCGCCGTTCTCCTCCGCCTTCTGGTGGCTGGTGGTGAAGAAGGCGTGCATGTTGTATTTGTCGCCGGTATAGGAACTGAAGAGCGTGGCATTGAAGTGCGACACGTTCTGGTTCATGAAGTAGCCGCGCGAATAGGCGTATTCGAGGTCGAAGCCGAAGTTGAGCCGCTTGTTGGCATTGACGGCGAACTTCGCGTCGACATGGTCCTCACCGCTCGACTTGTCACCGCAGTTGTCGTAAAGGATGGTGGTGTAGGGCGAGAGGGTGTTCATGAAGAGGAACTTCTCGGGGCGTTTCTCGACGAAGCTGTAGGGCTGTGAGAAGAAATAGGTTTCCGTGGCGGGACGGTTGAAGAAGATGCGGCTCAGGCGGGAGGTGTAGTTGCTGCCGATGTGGCTGTAGTCTCCGTACATGCCCGAGTTGAACGTGGTGTTCATAAAGAGGTGTGGCACGGTGTCGGGCTCGGCAGGCGTCATGTCACCGGTGGTACGGTCGATGGTCCAGGAGTGGAAGCCCTTGGGAATCTCCTTGTTGCGCGTCGTGTCGTTGTTGTGCTTGTTGAAGTTTTCGCTGCGCTGGGATACGTTGCCGTATTCGTCTATCTGGTTATAGGTGTCCTGGGCAAATGTAGAAGTGAAAAAGTGAAAAGGTGAAAGGGTGAAAAGCAGTGCCATCACCCTCAGTCCGATTCTCATATGATGTTTTTGTAACATGTCTCTCACTTTTTCACCGTTTCACCGTTTCAGTGTTTCAGTTGTTTCACTTCGTTATTTGTTGAGCATCCTCAAAGACGACTCGGCAATCTTGAAGCACATCGCAATCAGGATGATGTAGGTGCCTACCATCCGATCCTTCGTCAGATAGTAGATGACACCGATGACGGCCAACAGCATGAAGATGATGTTCAGACAGTTGCGAATCTTGTCCTTGGTCGTCATTTCTCGTTAATCAAACTGTTGAACTTGTTGAATATGAAGTCCTTACGGTCGATGGTCTTGCGACGGAACTTCGCAGAAACGGGATAGAGTTTCGTGTGCTTCTTGTTGACAGCGTACTTGTCGGTGATCCACTCCTCGGCAGTGTAGTGCAGGGGCTTGCGCTCCACGTCGTAGTCGTAGGTGACGTGATCCATGGAGACATCGGCTTTACCGTCGGCGATGGCTATGTGGATCTGGAAGGTCATCTGCGTGCGGTCGAGGGAAAACATTACGTTTTTGAAGACCAGCCACTCGCGGAAGATGGCACCGAGCTCGTGCTTCTCACGATCGTTGATGACCACGGCGCTGGGGCCAATCTGATTGGGCTCGTCCACCATCTTCGTCAGTTGCTTGAGCAGGATGTCGAAAATCTCGTCGGCGGTCTTTCCCTCAGCAGTGAGGGTGGTCTGCCACTTCACCATGCCGTCCACCTCGGGTACGGCGTTGGGTGCCAGGTACTTGGCGTCGGGGTTGTCCTTCGGCTGTTCTTCTACTTCGATGCGCTCCCAGGTGTTGTCCTGAGCGGATGCCAGCAGGGGCATCAGCATCAGCAGGGCTATCAAAATCTTTTTCATCTTTATCCTATTTTTTGTTTATTGGGTGCAAAAGTACAAAGAAAAAATGATTATAAGAAACGAATTACCATAATAATCACTAATTTTTATAATTATTTCAGTTCGAGTTCCTTCTGCAGGCGGATGATTTCGTCGCGGTACTGGGCGGCCTGGAGGAAGTCGAGGCGCTTGGCGGCCTCCTTCATCTGCTGCTGGATTCCGGCGATATACTTCTCCATCTGCGGTCTGGTCATGCGGGCCACGATCGGATCGGCCGCCATCGGCACACCATCGGCTGACAGTCTGAACTCCCGACGCAGTTCCTTCGTGTCTGCACGGTTCTCCTTCTGCAGGGCTGCCTGACTGATGTTTTTGACAATCTGCTTGGGCGTGATGCCGTGTTCCTCGTTGTAGCGGATCTGCTTCTCCCGTCGGCGCAGGGTCTCGTCGATGGTGAGCTGCATCGAGGCGGTGATGGTGTCGGCATACATGATCACCTTGCCGTTCACGTTTCGGGCGGCACGGCCGGCGGTCTGCGTCAGGCTGCGGTGGCTGCGGAGGAAGCCTTCCTTGTCGGCATCGAGGATGGCCACGAGTGACACCTCCGGCAGGTCGAGGCCTTCTCGCAGCAGGTTGACGCCCACGAGGACATCGTAGTTGCCCAGGCGCAGGTCGTTGAGGATCTGCACGCGTTCGAGTGTCTTCACCTCGCTGTGGATATAGTTCGTCTGCACGCCGTGCTTCAGCAGGTAGTCGGCCATCTCCTCGGCCATCCGTTTGGTCAGTGTGGTCACGAGCACACGCTCGCCACGCTCCTTGCGGATCTGTATCTCGTTCAGCAGGTCGTCGATCTGGTTCTCGCTGGGACGGACCTCTATCTCTGGATCCAAGAGTCCTGTGGGACGGATGACCTGTTCCACCACGATGCCCTCGGCCTCCTGCAGCTCGAAGTCGGCAGGGGTGGCGCTGACGTAGATCACCTGATTGACCTCCTGCTGGAATTCCTCGAAGCGGAGGGGACGGTTGTCGAAGGCGGCGGGCAGGCGGAAGCCGTATTCCACAAGGTTCTGCTTGCGGCTGCGGTCGCCGCCGTACATACCGTTGATCTGCGGCACGGAGACGTGACTCTCGTCGATGAAGAGGAGATAGTCGTCAGGGAAGAAGTCGAGCAGGCAGTAGGGGCGTTCGCCAGCCTTCCGGCCGTCGAAGTAGCGACTGTAGTTCTCGATGCCCGAGCAGTGGCCCAGCTCCTTGATCATCTCCATATCGTACTCCACGCGCTCCTTGATCCGCTGGGCCTTGATGCCGTCGCCCAGTTCCTCGAAGTAGGCGATCTGCTTCACCAGGTCGTCCTGGATGTCGTGGATGGCGATGTTCGTCTGCTCCTCAGAGGTCATAAAGAGGTTGGCGGGGTAGAGGCGGTAGTCCTGGAACTTCGCGATGCGGTCGTAGGTCACGCCGTCCAGCTCTTCGATGGCATCGATCTCGTCGTCCCAGAACGTGACGCGCAGCACCACCTCGGAATAGGCCATTGCGATGTCTACCGTATCGCCCTTCACGCGGAAGTTGCCACGCTGCAGGTCGAGGTCGTTACGGACATATAAAGACTGTACTAATTTCCTTAACAGGGTGTTGCGGCTCAACTTCTGACCGACCTGCAGGTCAATCACGTTCTCCTGTAAAGCCACCGGACTGCCCATGCCGTAGATGCATGAAACCGATGATACAACGATCACGTCGTTACGGCCTGATAATAAGTTAGATACGGCCGATAGTCTCAGACGGTCTATCTCGTCGTTGATGGACAGGTCCTTCTCAATATAGGTGTCGGTTGTCGGCAGATAGGCCTCGGGCTGGTAGTAGTCATAATAGCTGACATAATACTCGACGGCGTTCTCGGGAAAGAACTCCTTCATCTCCATATACAACTGGTGTGCCAGTGTTTTGTTGTGGCTCAGGATGAGGGTAGGGCGGTTCCAGTTGGCGATGACGTTCGCCATCGTGAAGGTCTTGCCCGACCCCGTCACGCCGAGCAGCACCTGGGCCTTGTCGCCCCTCTCCAAACCCTCCGTCAACTGTCGGATGGCCTCGGGCTGATCACCCGTCGGCTGGTAGTTGGAAATCAAATGATATTTACTCATAGCGTGCAAAGATACACAAATAATTCATAATTCGCCTGCTGTAATACATAATTTTTATAAAAATCTTTGTTATTTGGCTGAAAAGTCGTAACTTTGCACCCCGAAATGAAGAAAGCAGTCATTATAGCATCCGTCTCTGTCCTGCTGATGTGCAGTTGCACATCGGAGTTCAACGCTGTGTATAAGTACGGCGACAACGAGGCGAGGTATGAATACGCCAAGGAGGCTTTTGCCCGTGGCAAATTCTCGCAGGCATCGCAGTTGTTGGAGGATCTGGTGACGATGAAGAAGGGTAGTGACGAGGCTCAGGAGTGTCTGTATATGCTGGCTATGTCCCAGTATTGCAACCAGGACTACGAGGCAGCCTCGGAAACGTTCAAGAAATATACGACGAGCTATCCGCGTGGCCATTACGTGGAGCCTGCCTATTTCTATGTCGGACAGTCGCTCTATGAGAGTTCTCCCGAACCGCGTCTGGACCAGTCGCCCACCAACGGTGCCATCACCGCCTATCAGCAGTTTATGGACCTCTATCCTGACTCCCGCATGCGTCCGCAGGCTCAGGAGAGGCTGTATGAGTTGACCGACAAACTGATCCAGAAGGAGTATCTGTCGGCACAGCTGTACTATAACCTTGGCGGCTATTTCGGCAATATCAACTCCAACGACGAGAGCAACTATACCGCCAGCATCATCACGGCGCAGAACACGTTGAAGAATTATCCCTATTGCAGTCTGCGTGAGGACTTTATGCTGCTGATCATGAAGAGCAAGTTCCAGTTGGCTGAGAACAGTTCGGATGAGAAGCGCCTCGACCGTTACCGTGATGCCGAGGATGAGTGCTATGGCTTCATCAACGAGTTCCCCGATTCGAAGAATGTCGCCCTGGCCGAGAAGTATATCGTCAAGTGCAAGAAAGTGACGAAGGATTAAGTATTCAAGGAGTAAAGGAGTAAGGAGAAAAGGAGTAAAGTAATTAAAGAATAAGAATATGGATTACAAGAAATCAAAAGCCCCCGTAAACACAGTGTCGCGTAACATCATGGACCTCTGCCGTGATACCGGTAACATCTATGAGAGTGTGGCCATCATCGCCAAGCGCGCCAATCAGATCAGTATGCAGATCAAGGAAGACCTGAGCAAGAAACTCGCTGAGTTCGCTTCATATAATGACTCCCTGGAGGAAGTGTTTGAGAACCGTGAGCAGATTGAGATCTCCCGCTATTATGAGAAGCTCCCGAAGCCCACACTGCTGGCTACACAGGAGTTCATAGAGGACAGGGTCTACTGGCGTGATCCCGCTCGTGAGAATCAGGAGAATTAAGAAAATTATAAAATTAAAAGATTAAAAAATTAAAGGACTGTGTGGCAGCGTAAACAGACCATTTTTCTGGCGGTGGCGGTTATATTGACCGTCATTTGCCTTTGTACGCAGATAGGTTCCTACAATGCGGCTGGACTGGATGTGTCGCGGGTGTATAACCTGTGGTTCACCGATCCGTTGGGACATCGGCATTTCGATGTGTGGCCGCTGTTTGCCGTCTTGTTGCCTACGGCCGCTCTTGGTACGTATACCATCTTCATTTTCCGCAACAGGAAGATACAGGCGCTCTTCTGTGCGCTCAATGCTTTGTTGATCGTAGGATGGTATATCTGTTTCTTCGTGGTGGCGCAGACTGTTGATAATAAGTCGTGGGGGACGGTGGACTTCGTTCCGAAGTGGCCCGCCGTATTGCCTGCCATCGCGCTGATTTTCTATCTGATGGCAAGACACGCTATCCTCGCCGACGAGAAGCTCGTCAAGTCGATGGATCGCATCAGGTAGGTAATTATTTCTCCCCCTGAGTAGGGGGAGTCAGAAGGGGTCTGAGCGAAGGCTGATTCTGAGGCTGATCAGACCACCCCGCCCTGACGGGCACCCCTCCTACTCAGGAGGGGAAAGAGAAGACCAGACAAGCCCAGTCGTGGTCTTCTTTTTGTTGTTGGAGGGTGAGTCCGAGGGAGGCAGCCTTCTCGATGAGCATTGGGCAGTCGGCGGTGTAGAAACCGCTGAGGATGAGTGTGGCGCCTGGTGCCATCTTTTGTTTGAAGGCAGGCATATCGGCCAGGAGGATGTTACGGTTGATATTCGCCAGCACTAGATCGAAGGTGCCTTCCACCTTATTTAATATAGTAGCATCACCGAGAAGGGATGTGAAACGGTCGTCGACGCGGTTGATGACGGCATTATGACGGGCATTGTCCACCGACCATTCGTCGATGTCGTAGCCGATGGCCTCCTTGGCACCGAGTTTCAGGGCACAGATGGAGAGGATGCCGGTGCCCGTGCCGCAGTCCAAGACTCTTAGAGGTAAGAGGTGGGAGGTAAGAGGTGAGAGATTACTGAAGAGATCGAATAGGGTGGCGCAGATCATGCGGGTAGTCTCGTGAGTGCCGGTGCCGAAGGCCAGTTTCGCATCAATTTCGATTTCTATGAGGTGAGAGGTGAGAGGTGAGAGGTGAGAGATTTCTTCCGTCGGCAGGTGGCGGCCGTCGTGAATTATCAGTGCTTGAACATTTCTCTTACCTCTTACCTCTCTCCACTTACCTCTAACAATTATCGGTTCAAAGCCTTCCTGTTCCCATTGCTCGTTCCAGTCACGGTCTTCCGCCTCGCGGATGGTGTAGGTGATGTTGACATTGTCGAAGGGGAATTCGGCGAGGGCCGCCTGCAGGGTTTCCTGGTCGAACAGCTGTTGCTGCACATAGCCCTTGAGTCCTGTGGGTGTCTCCTCGAACGACTCGAAACCTGCCTCTCCTGCGATGGCTGCCAGAAGGTCTGCGGCATCGGGAGAGCAGGGAGAAATGACGAAATCTGCTTCAAAATACTTCATAAGGATGTTAATTTTACCGCAAAATTACAAAAAATAGGGAAAATCCTATCATAAGTTAGGGTTTTTCCGTACTTTTGCATTCAAATTCACAGTAATTTTGCATCGTGAACCATAAAAATTGTGTAAAGATGAAAAGACTGTTACTGATTTCGATGATCGCTGCTATGCTGCCGCTGTCGCTGGTGGCACAGGATGATGACCTCTATTTCGTTCCGACGAAGAAGAGTGTTGAGAAGGTGACGGACAATTACGGCATCCCCACCGATGTGTACTACTCGGGCAGTAACCGTAGTATAGATGAGTATAACCGTCGTACGAAGAGCCATTATGAGGTGATCGGTGCGGATTCGACACTCAATGACACCATCAGTTTTACCGCCGAGAAGGGTGTCTATCCCGACTCCATTTCCGATGAGGACTTCGAGTTGACGAAGAAGATGAGCCGTTTCGAGGATTACAGGCTCTCTGACTATGAAGCCTTCTGGGCTGGCTATTCAGCAGCTCGTTATGACTGGGCGTGGCATTCTCCCTGGTACTATATCCGTTATGGCTGGTATGACCCTTGGTACCATGGCCGTTGGCGCGGGTACTATGCCTGGTATGATCCCTGGTATGCTTACTGGTATGATCCATGGTACTATGGTTGGTATGATTCCTGGTATTACGGCTACGGCTGGTATGGTCCCCGGTATTACGGCTGGTATTCTGGCGGTAGCGTCGGACGTCCTCATGTAAATACCATTGGCGCTGGTACGATCCGTCGTGATGGTGTGACACATTCCGGCTATGGTAGGGGTGGCTCTCCGTCTCGTTACTCTAACGGCAGTCGTATGAGTGAACTGCGTAACAGGACTGTCAGTGGCAACAGCCGCAACGGCAGGGTGAATCGTGGTAACTCTTCGCGCACCTATGAGAACTCCAGTTATAATCGCGGAACCTTTAGTGGTAACACAGGCAGTTTCAGCAGCTCTCGCAGCAGCGGTGGCAGTTTCAGCAGCAGTAGTTCGCGCAGCGGCGGCGGCTTCAGCGGTGGCGGCGGTGGCTCCCGTGGTGGAGGCGGCGGCGGTGGCCGAATGGGAGGAAGAAGGTAATCTTTAGTTTATAGTATACAGTTTATAGTTTATAGATGATTACATTGCAGGATATAAAAGTATGATGATGAAGAAGTTATATGTAGCAGCATTGGCCTTGGCAGCAGTTCTGCCGGCGGCTGCACAGGATACGTATGAAAGTGCCCGTCTTCTGACGGACGACCTGAACGGTACGGCCCGTTATGTGGGTATGGGCGGTGCGATGGAGGCATTGGGTGCCGATATCTCGACCATCGCTACGAACCCCGCCGGTATCGGTCTGCTCCGTCACTCTACTGTCAGTTTTTCGGGAGGTCTCGTCTCGCAGCAGGATGTGAAGGAGTTCGCCGGTAAGAACGGTACGAAGATGAGTTTCGACCAACTGGGATTTGTCTATTCCTCACGCGTCAGCCGGCGATCGTTCGTGAATGTGGGCTTCAATTTCCACAAGAGCCATAACTTCAACCAGATCCTCTCGGCAGCCAACAGTCTGCGTAATGTGTCGCAGAATATGCTGTCGTGGCATAAGGCCAGCCTTGGTGACTACAGGAAAGGTGGATACTATTGGGACTTTAATAATAATGGCGAAGTGATGGGTTATGAGACTGAAAGCAGTCTTTTCAGAGCCCAGACCTACAGCCAGTCTGACTATATGAATATGAATGCGCTCAATCTGGATGAAGACGAGCAGGGCTATCTGATGAATCAGAATGCCGCCGACTACTATATGTTCGACCGTTCGCATCGCGGTTGGATCGCTGACTACGACTTCAACGTGAGCGGCAACCAGAGTGACCGTTTCTACTGGGGTGTCACCGTGGGTATCCGTGACGTGAAGTACAAGGGCTTCTCCATCTATACCGAGCGTCTGGTGAATGTGCTGAATGATAATACTGGTTATGACGGTAACGAGGATTATGTGGACTATCTGGATTCCCGCACGATCGAAGGCGTGGGTATCGACGTGAAGGCCGGCATCATCTTCCGACCCATCGAGACTTCTCCCTTCCGCATCGGTCTGTATGTCAACACGCCGACGTGGTATGAACTGACCGTCGAGAACAGTACCGAATTCAACAACGACTCCGAGTACGGCCTTGAGGACTATTGGTATACTGCAGAGAAATACAAATTCCGCTACTATACTCCCTGGAAGTTCGGCGCCAGCCTCGGACATACGATCGGCACCAATGTGGCCATGGGTCTCACTTACGAGTTTTCTGACTACAGCGCAGCCCAGAACCGAATCTTGTCTGACGATTCGTACTACGATAGTGAGCGTTCGCGTGCCGACGGCCCGATGGAGGTGAACACGAAGAACAGTCTGAAAGGCGTCCATATGGTGAAGGCTGGTCTGGAGTTCAAACCCGACACCGACCTGGCTCTGCGCTTCGGCTATAACTATGTGTCTTCTGCCTATGAGAAGAACGGTGTGCGAGATATGATGCTCGACTCTCCCGGTGTGACCTATTCCTCAACGACAGACTATGTGAACTGGAATGATACGCATCGCATCACCTGCGGTATGGGTTATAAGCTGAGCGGCTGGAATTTCGACGTCGCCTATCAGTATAGTTCGGTCAACGGTGAGTTCCATCCTGTGCAGCAGTTCGCGTCAGACCAGAATGTGGGTGTCAGCCAGATTGGCTTCAAGCGTCACCAGGTCTTGTTCACGGTTGGCTATACTTTCTAAAAAGATAAAAAGGTAAAAGGGTAAAAAGTGAAACGAAAGTGAATATAAATGCGGCTTTATGCAAATAAGGCCGCTTTTTTTTGTTTATTCGGCTGAAAAGTCGTACCTTTGCGCAATTAATTGGAAATCGGAAGTAAATTGTAAATCAAAATAAATAAATCGTAAATGAAAAAGCTTTTATTAGGCGATGAAGCGATAGCCCAGGGTGCCATTGATGCAGGCCTGAGTGGTGTGTATGCCTATCCCGGTACTCCCTCGACGGAGATTACCGAGTATATCCAGGAGTCGCCCATCGCCAAGGAGAGAAACATCCATCGCCGCTGGTCTACCAATGAGAAGACGGCTATGGAGGCAGCACTCGGTATGTCGTATATGGGCAAGCGGGCGCTGGTGTGTATGAAACATGTGGGACTGAACGTCTGTGCCGATCCCTTCGTGAACTCAGGAATGACTGGTACGAACGGTGGTCTGGTGGTGCTGGTGGCCGACGACCCGTCGATGCACTCTTCGCAGGACGAGCAGGACAGCCGCTTCTATGGCAAGTTCGCCATGATCCCCACCTTGGAGCCCAGTTCTCAGCAGGAGGCCTACGATATGATGCAGGAAGCCTTCGACCTGTCAGAACAGTTGAAACTCCCCATTCTGATGCGCGTCACCACCCGTATGGCTCATAGTCGTGCTGTCGTGGAGGTGAAGGATACGCCTCGTGAGCAGAATGCGCTCAACTACGACGCCCCTGCCAGCAACTGGGTATTACTGCCCGCCTTTGCCCGCAAGAGGAACAATATCGTCACGGCCCAGCAGCCGTTGTTGGAGCAGATGGCCGTCGACAGCAAGTATAACCAGTATATCGACGGTGCCGACCACAAACTCGGTATCATCGCCAGCGGTATCGCCTTCAACTATCTGATGGAGTGCTATCCTGACGGATGTCCTTATCCTGTGCTGAAAATCTCGCAGTATCCTATTCCCAAGAAGTTGATCCGTCAGATGACCGACGACTGCGAATATGTGCTGATTGCCGAGGAAGGCCAGCCCTTCATCGAGGATCAGGTGCGTGGTGTGATGCCAGGCAATGCGGTTATCAAGGGACGTCTGACAGGTGAGCTGCCTCGTACGGGTGAGCTCAATCCTGACTTCCTGAAGAAGGCACTGGGTATTGAGGGCGGTGAGAACTACGCTCCTTGTGAGGATGTGACACCGCGTCCGCCGGCACTTTGTCAGGGATGCGGTCACCGCGATGTCTACACCGCCATCAATGAGGTGTTGCGCGACTATCCCAATGCCCGTGTATTCGGTGATATCGGTTGTTACACCTTAGGCTTCCTGCCACCGTATAAGGCCATCCACTCTTGTGTGGATATGGGTGCTTCGATCACGATGGCCAAGGGTGCTGCAGACGCAGGTCAGTGGCCCGCCCTCGCCATTATCGGCGACTCAACCTTCACCCATTCTGGAATGACAGGTCTCCTCGATGCCATCAACGAGAATGCGGACATCACCGTGATTATCTCCGACAACCTGACAACAGCCATGACGGGCGGTCAGGATTCTGCTGGCACGAATAAGTTCGAGGCTATCTGCCGCGGTTTAGGACTTTCTGACGACCATCTGAAGGTGGTGAACCCCATTCCGAAGAATATGCCTGAGATCACACAGGCCATCCGAGATGAGATCAACTACCATGGTGTGAGTGTTATCATTCCCCGTCGTGAGTGTATGCAGACCTTGCAGCGTCATCTTAAGCAGAAAAAGGCGAATAAATGATTATAGCAACGGACTACACGACTTAAGGACTTTCAGATAAAAGAGTTTTGTTAGTCCTGTTGTCCGTTGCAAAATAAAGTAAATTATGAAAACAGATATTATACTTTGTGGTGTAGGCGGCCAGGGTATCCTCTCTATCGCCACCATCATCGGTGAGGCCGCCATGAAGGAGAACCTCTATATCAAACAGGCTGAGGTACACGGTATGAGTCAGCGTGGCGGTGATGTGCAGTCAAACCTGCGCATCTCCAGCAGTCCCATCGCCAGCGACCTGATTCCCCTCGGTGGTGCCGATGTCATCATCTCTATGGAACCAATGGAGGCGCTGCGCTATCTGCCCTTCCTCGCTAAGGACGGTTGGATCATCACGTCGAGCACGCCGTTCGTCAATATCCCCAACTATCCTGATGTCGAGAAGATCAAGCAAGATCTCAATGCAATCAAGAATGTGATTGTGCTCGACATCGAGCAGGCGGCCAAGGACAATGCCGTGCCCCGTTCTGCCAATGTGATCCTGTTGGGTGCTGCCCAGAAGGCCCTCGGCATCGAGTACGACAAGCTTGAGGATGCCATTCGTCGTGTCTTCGGTCGTAAGGGTGAGGCCGTCGTCGAAGCCAACATCAAGGCCCTCGCCATCGGTAAGGCTGCACAAAAGTAAATATTAGCAACGGACAACAGGACTTAAGGACTTTCAGAAATAGAGTCTTGTCAGTCCTGTAGTCCGTTGCAAAAAATAGAATAAAATGGAAACTCCTATTAAGAAAGAAATTGTCGACGGATTGGTGGCGGAACTTGGTATCAAGGACTTCGCCAAGGCAACGATCCGTGAGGTGAAGCAGGTGGCCGCGAAGTCGGAGAAGGCGAGTGGGGTAGAGTTCATCAAGATGGAGATGGGCATCCCTGGACTGCCTGCCGCACAGGTAGGTGTCGACGCACAGATCAAGGCCCTCGAAGACGGCATCGCCCATTCGTATCCCGATATCCAGGGCGCGCCCGTGTTGAAACAGGCTGCCTCACAGTTTGTCAAGGCCTTTATCGGCATCGACATCAAACCCGAGGGTTGTGTGCCCGTCAGCGGTTCGATGCAGGGCACGTTCGCTTCGTTCCTCACCTGTTCACAATGCGATAAAAAGAAAGATACGGTTCTCTTCATCGATCCCGGCTTCCCTGTACAGAAGATGCAGTTGCAGGTAATGGGCGTGAAGTATGAGACCTTCGACGTCTATGACTATCGTGGCGACAAGCTTGGTGCGAAGCTCGAGAGTTATCTCTCGAAGGGGAACATCTGTGCCATCGTCTACTCCAACCCCAACAACCCCTCGTGGATCTGCCTGCGGGAGGAGGAGTTGCAGGTAATCGGTACGCTGGCTACTAAATACGACACTATCGTGATGGAAGACCTCGCTTACTTCGCTATGGACTTCCGCAAGGACCTCTCCACACCGTTCCAGCCACCGTATCAGGCTACCGTAGCCCGTTATACCGACAACTATATGTTGCTGATTAGTGGCTCGAAGGCTTTCAGTTATGCTGGTGAGCGTATCGGCGTCACGTGTATCTCCGACGCGCTCTTCCATCGTCATTTCGAGGATTTGGCCAATCGCTACGAGGGACTGCCGTTCGGTCCTGTATTCTCCACCCGTATGCTCTATGCCCTGAGTTCCGGTACGAGCCACAGCGCCCAATATGCGATGGCTGCGATGCTGACCGCCGCCTATGAAGGACGTTACGACTTCCGCAAGGAAATCTCAGTCTATGGTGAGCGTGCCAAGAAGCTGAAGGAGATCTTCTGCCGCCATAACTTCTATGTGGTATATGACAAGGACCTCGATGAGCCCATTGCCGACGGTTTCTATTTCACTATCGGCTATCCTGGGATGACATCTGGTGAGTTGGCTCACGAGCTGATGTACTATGGTGTATCGGCCATTTGCCTGATCACCTGTGGTTCGGAACAGGAGGGTCTGCGCGTCTGCACCTCGTTCATCGAGGATCACCAGTATGCGATGCTTGAAGAAAGAATGAAACTCTTTGAAATAAACAATCCTCGGTAAGTCTAAGGATACCAGCAAAAAGATAGCCGCTCCATGATTGGGGCGGCTATTATGTTATTTGCGTGGTGGGGGTGGCATCTTTCCGTCTCGTGGCGGACGTTTGCCGTCTTTCTTGGGCTTCTCTTTTTTCTCAGGCTGCTTCGGAGCTGCTTCCTCTTTGGCTTCCTCCATATTGACTGTTACGAACTTGAAGTCTTCCTCCGAGATGAAACGGACGTCGTAAGTGGCTTTCTTGCTCTGGGTGTACATCTTTTTCATCTTCTCGTACTTTTTCTCCACCTTCTTGAGATTCTTATTGGCGATAACGACACAAGTGCGTTTGGGTTGGTCGAGTTTGTTTTCGCAGTAGCTGCGCAGCTGGCTTGAATAGTTACTACGGCCGGCAAGCATCTTTTTGGGGGTGAACCACACGCTGTCCACCTCCTGGATCTTGGTGAAGTAGACGATGGAGTCGTTGAACGAGGCAGAGAATCCGAACATATATGCCTTCTTCTCTACGACATTCTTTGCCTGTGCGGCAGAATATGAAAAAGCGAACAGCATGGTGAGTGCTGCGGCAATAGCAATGTGTCTGTTGGGTTTCATTATCCTAAATATGTCTTTAATATCTTATTCTTTGTGCAGGTGCGCAACTTCCTGATTGCTTTCTCCTTGATCTGACGGACGCGCTCCCGCGAGAGGCCGTACTTTACACCGATCTCTTCGAGTGTGAGTTCCTGGCCGTTGATGCCGTATGAGTCTTCTATGACCTTTCTTTCCCGTTCGGTGAGGATACTCAGCGCGTGCCTGATCTCTGACTTCAGTGACTCCATCACGAGCTCCTTGTCCGTCGAAGGGATATCCTCGTTCACCATCACGTCGAGCAGGCTGTTGTCTTCGCCCTCTACAAACGGTGCATCGACACTCACATGGTGGCCGCTGGCGCTCATCGCCTCGTCGATCTTCTCTGCCGGCAGGTCGATGTGCTCGGCAATCTCATCCAACGAGGGGCGACGCTCGTTCAACTGTTCGAACTTGCTGATCTCACGGTTGATCTTGTTGTACGATCCCACCTGGTTCAGTGGCAGTCTGACGATGCGGCTCTGCTCCGAGATGGCTTGCAGGATACTTTGGCGAATCCACCATACGGCATAGGAGATGAACTTGAAACCGCGGGTCTCGTCGAACCGTTCTGCGGCTTTCAGCAGTCCCAGGTTTCCCTCGTTGATGAGGTCGGGCAGACTCATGCCCTGGTTCTGATACTGCTTAGCTACTGAGACAACGAATCGCAAGTTGGCCCTTGTCAGTCGTTCGAGGGCTTTCTGGTCCCCCTTACGGATGCGCTGGGCAAGCTCTGCCTCTTCCTCGGCAGAGATCATCTCCTCTTTGCCGATTTCCTGCAAGTACTTTTCCAGCGAGGCACTCTCGCGGTTAGTAATCGATTTTATGATTTTCAGTTGTCTCATTGGTTGGTTTTTGTTGCCAATTTGCAAAGGTATGGCATTTTTCTGATACAACCAAAAAAAATGGCAAAAATTTTCAGTTTTTGCCATTTTTGTTTGGAATAGAGGTCTTAGTCGTTCTCGAGCGGCACTGCGAAGTAGCCCTTCTTGCCTGTCGGATAGATACCCTGCACGTAGAGCACAGGCTCCTTGCTTGTCGAGGCTTCCTTCACGGCGTTCTGCATATCGTCGATGCTCTTGATGCTCTTGTCGTTCACACGCTGGATGATGAATCCCTTGGGTACGCCGGCATCCTTCAGTTTACCACCGCTCACCTTGATCACCTCGAGTCCGTAGCCGATGTTCAGTTGCTCCTTCTGGGCGTCGGTGATGGCGCGGAAGTTGCCACCCAGTACGTCGAGGTCGGCATTCTTCACCACCTTCGTATTGCCCTGTTCGTTCTTCAGGGTCAGCGTGGCGCTTTTCTTCGACTTGTTGCGCAGGTAGTTCACAGTGATCTTGTCACCAGGACGCTTCTGGGCGATGATGTTCTGCAACTCACCGAACTTCGTCACCTTCTGGCCGTCAATGTGGGTGATCACGTCGTCCTTCTTCAGGCCTGCATCAGCGGCAGCTCCGTCTTCCACAACCTCAGCGATGTAGATACCCTCCATCGTGCCGAGGTCTACCTCGTTGCCCTTCTCCTTCTCAGAGTCCACATAGACGTTCACGTCCGAACCCTTGATGCCGATCATCGCGCGCTGCACGTTACCGTACTTCTTGATGTCGTCGACCACCTTGTTCATGATCGTCGTGGGGATGGCGAAGCCGTAGCCGATGTTCGAACCTGTCTGCGAGTAGATCATCGCGTTGATGCCGATGAGTGCACCATTGGTGTTCACCAGCGCACCACCAGAGTTACCCTGGTTGATGGCGGCATCGGTCTGGATCATCGACGAGACACCCTGTCCCATAGAACGGGCCTTGGCCGAAACGATACCAGCGGTCACGGTGTTGTTCAGGCCTAAGGGGTTACCCACGGCCAGCACCCATTCGCCGATCTTCACATCGTCAGAGTTGGCAATCTGGATGGCGGGCAGGTTCTTGCCGTCGATCTTGATCAGGGCGAGGTCAGTTGTTGCGTCGGCTCCGATGATGCGTGCGGAGTATTCCTTGTTGTCGTTCAGGGTCACCATCAGTTCGTCGGCACCGTCCACCACGTGGTTGTTGGTCACGATATAGCCGTCGGCCGAGATGATCACACCTGAACCGGCACCCACGCGCTTCGGCGTCTGTATCTGACGCTGGCGGCGACCGTTGTTGCCACCCTGTCCGCGACCGAAGAAGCCGCCGAAGGGATCGGAGAAGAAGTCCTCAAACGGATCGCTGTACTCTACGGTCTGCACCTTTGAGTTCTGCGTGTTCTTGATATACACCACCGACGGCAGCGCCTTCTCGGCTGCGTAGGTCAGGTCTACAGGCTGTCCGGCAGGAGCAGAAGAGACAACGGGGTTTGGAGAAGAGGGATTGGCAGCATTGGTGCTGGTGAAGGCTGCTACCGAGAGTACCAAGGCAACGGCGCATACTGCCGGCGTTGCCACATTGATGATTTTTTTCATATTCTCTGTCATTTTTATTATAATGTTTAATGTTTGACTTTTGATGTTTAATGATCACGTTCATCGTTTTCGGGTGCAAATATAGGTGCATTTTTTCGGATTATGACAAAATGTCGTGAATATTTGTCCCATTTTAACAATTCGCCTTTCAGGCTTAACGGCTCTTTGCGATTAACAGTTGAAATCTTAAATTACTGACAATTTTAAGAGAATGTCATATTTTTGATTGTATATTTGCAATTATCCTATTCTGATACTTTCGTATTTCAATAAAAATGCGTATCTTTGCACTCGAAAGCACTACCACGGTCTGTCGCTGGTGCCATTTCGGCACGAGAGGAAAGTCCGGGCAGCATAGGGCGCCCCACTTCTGAAAGTGGAAGCTATTGGTGACAGTAGGTGAAGGCAGAAGAGAACGACCGCCCCCTCTTCGTGAGGAGGTAAGGGTGAGAAGGTGGTGTAAGAGACCACCAGCCAATGGGTGATCATTGGGCTGTGCCTGCTGGGGGCTGCAAGTTCATGTAAACCGTCCCGAGAGAGGGTTGCCCGCCCGAGTTGACGAAGGTCTGAGCAGCGATGCAACACGGCTGGGGCTCATGCGGCGGAGGGTAGAACGCTTAAGCCCTGGGGTGACTCAGGGATTAGATAAATGACAGACGCCGTGCAAACGGTACAGAACCCGGCTTACAGGGGTAGTGCTTTCTTTTTTTCTGAATTTACACATTATTATATTTATAGATATGGCAACAGTAGACGACAAAAAAGTGATCTTCTCGATGGTGGGCGTGAGCAAGACCATCCAGCAGAACCAGAAACAAGTGCTCAAGAACATCTATCTCTCGTTCTTCTATGGGGCGAAGATCGGCATCATCGGTCTGAATGGTGCTGGTAAGTCGACGCTCATGAAGATCATCGCCGGCATCGACCAGCAGTATCAGGGCAACGTGGTGTGGAGCCCAGGATACACTGTCGGCTACCTGCCGCAGAATCCTCCGCTCAACGAGGAGAAAACCGTCAAGGAGAACGTGATGGAGGGCGTGCAGCATGTCTACGACGCCCTCGCCGAATACGATGACATCAACGTGAAGTTCGGACTGCCCGAGTACTACGAGGATGCCGACAATATGGACAAACTGATGCAGCGCCAGGCAGAGTTGCAGGATATCATCGACGCCACAGACGCCTGGAACATGGACTCGAAGCTCGACCGTGCGATGGCAGCCTTGAATTGTCCCCCAGGCGACTGGAGCGTGAAGAACCTCTCTGGTGGTGAGCGCCGTCGTGTGGCCCTCTGCCGACTGCTGTTGCAGAAGCCTGACGTGCTGTTGCTTGACGAGCCCACCAACCATCTCGATGCCGAGTCCATCGATTGGCTCGAACAGCATCTGCAGCAATACGAAGGTACCGTCATCGCCGTCACCCACGACCGTTACTTCCTCGACGATGTGGCCGAGTGGATCCTCGAACTCGATCGTGGTGAGGGCATCCCCTGGAAGGGCAACTACTCATCTTGGCTCGAACAGAAGTCGCAGCGCCTGGCTCAGGAGGAGAAGCAGGCTTCGAAGCGCCGTAAGACGTTGGAGCGTGAGTTGGAGTGGGTGCGTATGGCGCCGAAAGCCCGTCACGCCAAGGGTAAGGCCCGTCTGAACTCCTACGATAAAATGCTCAACGAGGAACAGAAACAGAAGGAGGAGAAACTGGAGATCTACATCCCTAATGGTCCGCGTCTGGGCAATAAGGTCATCATCGCCGACCACGTCGCTAAGTCCTATCCTGAGAAACCGCTCTTCAGCGACCTCAGCTTCAACTTGCCTCCCAACGGCATCGTGGGTGTCATCGGCCCCAATGGCGCAGGTAAGACCACGCTCTTCCGACTCATCATGGGACTCGAGCAGCCTGATGCAGGCACTTTCGACGTCGGCGAGACCGTCAAGCTCTCCTATGTCGACCAGCAGCATAAGGACATCGATCCTGAGAAGAGCGTCTATCAGGTGGTCAGCGGCGGCAATGAGACCATCCGCATGGGCGGCCGTGACGTGAATGTGCGTGCCTTTCTGAGTCGTTTCAATTTCAGCGGAGCCGACCAGGAGAAGAAGTGCGGCGTGCTCTCAGGTGGTGAGCGCAACCGTCTGCACCTTGCTATCGCCCTTAAACAGGAAGGCAACGTGCTGCTGCTCGACGAGCCTACGAACGATATCGACGTCAACACCCTCCGTGCCTTGGAGGAAGGTCTTGAGGCCTTTGCCGGCTGTGCCGTCGTCATCAGCCACGACCGCTGGTTCCTCGACCGTATCTGTACTCATATCCTTGCTTTTGAAGGGGAGGGGAATGTCTTCTATTTCGAGGGCAACTACTCTGAGTACGAGGCCAACAAGGCAGAGCGCCTGGGTCTCAATGAGCCTAAGCGCGCACGTTATCGTAAGTTG
>JAEEGI010002861.1_pt1 | contig 41690 bp, 30 predicted proteins | sample 8958751 | NCBI WGS metagenome assembly JAEEGI01 (sample SAMN16246545, study PRJNA631951) | gut metagenome | biome: gut microbiome; feature: rumen; material: KS-attached | host: Bos | place: Iran: Karaj | collected 2018-10 | reverse complement strand
AGAAAAACGGCATTCCCATGTTTCAGTTTTATTTCTTCTTAAGCATCTTCTTTATATAGAGTCCGGTGTAGGACTCTTTTACTTTGGCCACTTCCTCGGGCGTGCCTTCCGCAATCACGGTGCCGCCTCTGTTACCGCCTTCAGGTCCCATATCAATGATATAGTCCGCACACTTGATGACATCGAGGTTGTGCTCAATAACGACCACCGTGTTTCCGCCCTCGGCAAGTCTTGCGAGTATGTCGACAAGCTTATGCACGTCAGCAAAATGAAGTCCTGTCGTGGGCTCGTCGAGAATGTATATGGTCTTTCCGGTCGCTCTCTTTGAAAGTTCCGTAGCGAGCTTGATACGCTGCGCCTCACCGCCGGAAAGCTCCGTCGAAGGCTGCCCGAGCTTGATATATCCGAGACCGACATCGTAAAGAGTCTGGATCTTATTCCGTATGGTCGGAACATTCTCGAAGAATTTAAGTGCCTCTTCAACTCTCATATCGAGCACATCGAAAATACTCTTTCCCTTGTACTTAACCTCGAGAGTCTCTCTGTTGTAACGCTTTCCTCCGCAGACCTCACAGGGAACATATACATCGGGAAGGAAGTGCATCTCGATCTTGATGATACCGTCACCGGAGCAGGCTTCGCATCGTCCTCCTTTTACATTGAACGAAAAGCGCCCCTTCGCATATCCCATGGCACGCGCATCCTCGGTGGATGCGAACAGATCTCTTATCATATCGAATACGCCCGTGTATGTTGCGGGATTCGAACGGGGAGTTCTTCCGATGGGACTCTGGTCAATGCAGATGACCTTATCAAGCTTATCCACACCTGTGATGCCCTTGCACTTACCCGGTATCGTATGAGCACGGTTAAGCTTTCTTGCAAGAGTCTTGTACAGGATCTCATTAACAAGCGATGACTTGCCGGATCCCGAAACACCGGTAACGCAAGTGAACACACCCAGAGGGATCTTCACATCGATGTTCTTAAGGTTGTTCTCGGAAGCGCCCTTTACGGTAAGGAAGCCCGAGGGCTTTCTTCTCTTATCCGGAACGGGAATGAACTTCTTGCCCGAAAGATACTGGCCGGTTATAGACTCGGGACATTTCATTATCTCTTCCGCGGTACCGCATGCCACAACCTCACCACCGTGCGAACCCGCACCGGGCCCGATGTCCACGATGTAATCCGCAGCGAGCATAGTATCCTCGTCATGCTCTACGACGATCAGGGTATTCCCGAGGTCGCGCAGTCTCTTGAGGGTTCCGAGAAGCTTATCATTATCTCTCTGATGGAGTCCGATACTGGGCTCATCGAGGATGTAGCATACACCTACAAGTCCGGATCCGATCTGGGTTGCGAGTCTTATACGCTGTGCCTCACCGCCCGAAAGAGTTCCGGTCGCTCTTGAAAGTGAAAGGTAATCAAGCCCGACATCGACAAGGAATCCGACTCTTGCCTTTATCTCCTTTAATATCTGTTCTCCGATGAACGCCTGCTGCTTTGAAAGCTTAAGTTCAGAAATGAATGACTTGAGCTCCACGATGGACATCGTGGTCATCTCGTAGATATTCTTATCACCTACGGTAACGGCAAGCGATTCCTTCTTAAGTCTTCTTCCGCCGCATTCCGAGCAGGGAGTGATGCGCATGAACTGCTCATACTCTGCCTTCATCGTTTCGGAATATGTCTCCCTGTATCTTCTCTCGACACTTCTTACGAGACCCTCGAACTCGGTAGGATATACGCCCGAGCCGCGCTGGCCGGTATAGTGAACATCAACACTGATATCTGTTCCGTTTATAAGGATGTCCTTGATCTTCTGGGGATAATCTTCAAAGGGAGTATCAAGGCTGAACTTGAACCTCTTGGAAAGTGCCTGCAGAAGAGCATTTGCAAAGCTGCCCTCCTGGTTACAGGACTGCCAGCCCATCGCAATGATCGCACCTTCATTTATGGAAAGCGAAGGATCGGGGATCATAAGCTCCGCATCAAATTCCATCTTGAATCCGAGACCCGCACAAACGGGACATGCACCAAAAGGATTGTTGAACGAAAAGCTCCTAGGCTCAACCTCGGTAATGCTTACTCCGCAATAAGGACATGCATAGGAAGTACTGAAGGAGATAGTCTCTCCTCCGACAACATCGACATTCAGCTGTCCCTCTGCGATCTTGAGTACGTTCTCCGCAGAGTCAGTGAGCCTTCTTTCAATGCCGGGCTTTATCACAAGTCTGTCGACTACGATATCGATATTGTGTTTGTCATTCTTCTCAAGAGAGATGTCTTCGGAAAGATCGTACATGATACCGTCGACGCGCACTCTTCCGTAACCCGCTTTTCTTGCGGAATCCAGAGTCTTCTCGTGTCTTCCCTTGCGGCCCCTGACAACGGGTGCCATGAGCATGATCTTGGTTCCCTCGGGGAGCTCCATTATACGGTCGACGATCTGGTCAACGGTCTGGCGCTCGATAACTCTTCCGCACTCGGGACAATGGGGAATACCGATCCTGGCATAGAGAAGTCTGAAATAGTCGTAGATCTCCGTGACGGTTCCTACGGTCGAACGTGGATTCTTGTTGGTGGACTTCTGGTCTATCGAGATCGCGGGTGAGAGTCCGTCTATCGATTCGACATTGGGCTTTTCCATCTGTCCGAGGAACTGACGCGCATAGGAAGAAAGAGACTCCATATAGCGTCTCTGACCCTCTGCGTATATCGTGTCAAATGCAAGTGATGATTTTCCGGAACCGGAAACACCCGTCATAACAACAAGAGAATCCCTCGGTATTTCCACCGAGAGATCCTTAAGATTATTTTCCTTCGCTCCCCTTACACAGATCCTGTTGCGGGGAAGTATCTTTACATCGTTCTTCATATCCGTAAACAACTTCCGGCTGCATCTTACAGCCTTTAAATACACTTATTTTCAACGGATAAAGTGTATCATTTTCCCGGATGGTTGTCTACAGTTTTTCGAACATTTGTTCCTATATTCAGTTCATTTACAGGTCCGCCTGCCCATACAGGGTATCACAGCCGCCGAGAGCAAAAAGACGGCAAGAAACGCCGGAACGATCGCAGCCAGGAAGCTCCGTCCGATATTTATCCGGCCGTACAGACCCAGATACACCGAAGCCGAACCCATACAGCTGAAAATAATAAGCAGTACGTAACTCATCAGGTCTCTTGATACGATCTTCCCATCCCCGAGTATGAGCAGGATGCGGTTCAGTCTTTTTCTCGTCCTGACCCAGATCAGTCTGTGGATGATACATACCGCCGCGAGGAATATGATAAAGAACCCGAGCAAATAATTATACAGTTCCCTGAAACGTATATAGTCTTCATACCTGGCAGTCGGTATTTCCAACCTCCTGACCGAAATGCCTTCAGAGCTGCAGAGTCTTTCAAGATCTTCATACGCTCCCGCGATCGCTCCTTTATCCGAAGATGTCAGGACGTACGCCGTATCCGCCGGCAGGCAGTCCGTTAAATCCTCATACGCAAACACTCCTGAATTTACCACGGGATTGATGTGTTCATTTAAAACATAGTCAACGCGGTATTCCTTGTCATAGTACCAAACCGTTGACCCCGGGGTTAATCTGCTCTCCGCTCCGGCTATCGCATATCCGGATCCGCCGCCCGCAACGTCCGCGGGGCCGGAAAAGTCCAGTGCATCCTTTCCCCAATACAAAAGCATGTTTTTCGCATACTCGTCATACTCATACAGCAAAAGAATACATTTATCAAAGCTCTCAAGTTCCTTAATGCCGCTTATATCAACGACAGGCGATTCCTCCGAAGACAAAAGAAAAACAACCGACCTGCCATGATAGAGGGTATTATTGTATTCGGTCAGAATATTCAGCCTGATACAACGATAACCTATCACCTCAACAGCCAGCAGCGCGCAGCCCGTCACGAGCCACCACAGAAAATTGACAATAATTTTTCTCATATATCCGAAACGATCTTTCCCTTTTCCATACGGATGTGTCTGTCACACATTTCTATAAGATCAAGATCATGGGTAACCATGATCACCGTTTTTCCGTCACGGACAAGATCCTTAAGCTGTCCCACAACACTTAATGCGTTATCTTCATCGAGCGATCCCGTCGGTTCATCCGCCAGAACAATATCGGCACCTCCCACCATTGCCCTTGCTATGGCTACACGCTGCTGCTCTCCGCCGGATAACCGATCCGGATAGGAGCGCATTTTATCCTCCAGGCCAACACGTTTTATCCAGTCGCATACCTTCTCTTTGCATTCCTCTTTTTCCGTTTTCTTTAAGAGCAGCGGAAGCTCCACATTTGAATACACATTCCGGTCATATAACAGGGAATGATCCTGAAGTATTATTCCCATTCTTTCCCTTCTGTATTTTTGGACTTCCTTTTTATCGCGAGAGGTTATCAGTCCGTCATATCTGATCTCACCTTCCGTGGGGGTGATCATTCCGGCAATAACATTCAAAAGCGTGGTCTTGCCGCATCCGCTTTCTCCGGTTATGCATATGAATTCACCGTCGTTTACCTTCAGGGAAACATTATTCAGTGCATATATCACATCCCTGTATGATACGTATTTTTTTGATACATTATTTAACTCAATCATTATCTTTCCTTATATATTCCGTAACTTTTCTGTCCGATATCATAAAGAGATATATCAGAACGGGAAGAAAGAAAAACCAAGCAGCACCCGAGAACATGGCAATTCTTTCCTCCGCCTGTGTCAGCCCCAGAATCAGACCAAGGACCAGACTCAGCACAAGAGACAGTGATACACAGACAAAAGACTCCGCAGCGACCACTCCCGTCATCCTTAGCCGGTCGCACCCGTTAAGAAACATGACCGCATAGTACCTTTTATTCATGTCGGTTCTTTTTACCAGCAGCAGAGTTTCGATCACCGTAACGGCAACAACAACAGATACCGTTATCAGTCCGATCAAAATGATCAGTGTTTTGATACCGTCTTCAAATCCGCTCAGCTCCGACCTCTCATAATCCATCAGGTAATACGCATCCCGCGGCATGTCGCCGAGCCCCGCCTCGTCCAGATACATCCGAATTATGGTATCAACGTCTCCTTTGGTCAGCTTTGTGACGATAGTTCCTTCCGTTCTGAACAGATATAAATTATTAACCCGGATGTTGTATATATCCCGTCCCTCATGATCATCGTTCCTAAAGAGAGGCATGATCACATAGTTATCAAAATTAACAAAAGATCTCGAGTTATATATATTGGAACCCTTCTCCAAAAAACCCGCCACGACCGCAGGACTCTGCGAAAAGATAAAGTGCACGCAGATAATGTCTCCGACATCATATGTATCCGCATAATTGTGTCCCAGGATGACCGAGATGTTTTCGTCCGGATCAAAATAAAAATCCCCTTCCTCAAACAGCCTTCCTTCCTCTGCTTTCAGATCAAAATATGATATGGTCTCAGCCTCAACCCAGCATGCTTTAAGAGCAACCGCATCCGATGTCGAGCCGTCGGCATTCTCGAATTCTACGGTTCTGCTTTCGACGGTTCCACCGTGTTCATAATTATCTGTGTTTTCATCGGGACCCGAATAACCGTCTATATAAACCGGATTTACATATATGGGAAGATAATCAAAATACTCACTGTCCCGCAAAAGTTCATAAAAAGTTCTGAGAGCCGGGATCATTTCGGGATCCTCATGTGCATAAGCCTGTTCCCCCACAAAGTTATCCGCTATCGAGTAGAATTGGACTTCATCATATACTTCCAGAAATCCGGTTTTTTGTTCATCGGTCTGCCTTAAGAGTTTTACGGCAACGGAAATACAGACCATCCCGATCGTCATAAGAAAGACCGACAAAAGGATCGTTTTATATTCTCTCGTCAATTTATGTTTTAATTCCGAAAAAAGAAAACTCACATTCAGGTCCGTTCATCCGTATTCTTCAGGTTGCATAATATATCTATTATTTTTCATTTCGATATATATTTAAACAGTCATTGCAGAAAACGGCCTGATTTTGCAGAAAACGTACAAAAAAGCTCTCCCGATAAGGGAGAGCTTAAAAGAAAATTTTTTATTTCATGCTCTTGAGTTCAAAGAGTTCGTCACGCAGCATTGCAGCCTTTTCGAAGTCCAGGTCCGCTGCGGCTTTGCGCATTGCACTTTCAGTCTGTGCGATGAGCTCGCGGAGTTCCTTCGCGGACATCGATTCGGGATCCTTCTTCCACTTGACCTCGTCAGGATCGACCTTCTTAGTGATGCTTATAAGATCACGGACAGCCTTCTCAATGGTCTTGGGTGTAATGCCGTGTTCCTTGTTGTATGCTTCCTGGATCTCACGGCGTCTTGCAGTCTCATCCATTGCCGCCTGCATGGAGCGGGTTATCGTATCGGCATACATTATTACATGGCCTTCGGAATTTCTCGCAGCTCTTCCTATTGTCTGAATGAGCGATGTCTCCGAACGAAGGAAGCCTTCCTTGTCCGCATCGATTATAGCAACGAGACTTATCTCGGGAATATCGAGACCTTCCCTCAGCAGATTGATTCCCACAAGAACATCGAACACATCGGTTCTCATATCACGGATGATCTTGGTCCTTTCGAGAGCCTTGATATCCGAGTGCATGTATCTGACACGTATGTCAGCATCCTTAAGGTAATCCGTAAGATCCTCGGCCATCTTCTTGGTCAGGGTTGTGACGAGGACTTTATGCTTCTTTTCCGTTTCTTTCCTTATCTCGGAAATAAGATCGTCGATCTGGCCTTCAACCGGACGAACTTCAACCTTCGGGTCAAGAAGACCGGTGGGTCTTATTACCTGCTGAGCCCGTAATAGTTCATGCTCTGCTTCATACTCTGCGGGAGTCGCGGACACGAAGAGCATCTGATCTATGTGTGATTCGAATTCCTCGAAATTAAGAGGTCTGTTGTCAAGCGCGGAAGGAAGCCTGAAGCCGTAGTCCACAAGCGTTGTCTTCCTTGACCTGTCGCCCGCATACATTGCCCTGATCTGAGGTATCGTCATATGGGACTCGTCGATGATGATAAGAAAATCATCGGGGAAGAAGTCCATAAGAGTAAGGGGAGGTGCGCCTGCGGGAAGTGCGTTCAGATGTCTTGAATAATTCTCGATACCGGAACAGATACCTGTTTCCCTGAGCATCTCGACATCGAAATTCGTTCTTTCCGAGATGCGCTGTGCTTCGATAAGGCGGTCCTCACCCTTGAAGTACTTAATGCGTTCTTCAAGCTCTTCCTCTATCGCATCACACCCCTTCATAAGTGCATCACGGCTGACAACATAGTGCGATGCGGGGAATACGGCAATGTGCTCAAGAGAAGCGATAGGTCTGGAATTGAGAGGATCGACTTCAAGGATCCTTTCGATCTCATCTCCGAACCATTCAATACGCACAAGGTAATCTCCGCCCTGTGCGGGATAGTATTCGAGTATGTCTCCGTTTATCCTGAAGAGGCCCGGTTTCTTTTCGAGTTCATTCCTTTCATACTGCATTGCGATCAGAGACTTGGCAACATCATCGCGGTCGATGCACTGGCCAGGACGAAGGGAAAGGATCATGCCCTTATATTCGTCGGGCGAACCCAGACCGTAGATGCATGAAACGGATGCGACAACAATTACATCCTTACGCTCTGCGAGGGATGCGGTCGCGGAAAGGCGGAGCTTATCTATTTCATCATTTATAGATGAATCCTTGGCGATATATGTATCCGACTGGGGAACATATGCCTCCGGCTGATAATAATCGTAGTAGGATACAAAATACTCCACGGCATTTTCGGGGAAGAATTCCTTCATCTCACCGTAAAGCTGTCCCGCGAGTGTTTTGTTATGCGAGATGATCAGAGTGGGCTTGTTCAGTGCAGCGATGACATTGGCCATGGTAAAGGTCTTGCCGGAGCCTGTTGCACCGAGAAGGGTCTCGAACTGGTTTCCTGACTTGAATCCGTCAACAAGTTCCTTTATAGCCTGCGGCTGATCACCTGTGGGTTTGTATTCTGAGTGTAATTTGAAATCCATTAATATGTAATCCTGCTTTCAAAATAGATTATATAACACAATTCAACATATATCAGCCTATATCTCTATTGTATGTTTATCATACTTTCAGTATACTATTATGTGCAGGTAACACCTGTAAGGCGTTACTAAACGGTAAGCGGTTGGCCCTCGTTAGCGGAGGGACTTTTTCGCCCTCCGACTGATAAGGAAGGAGGGATGCCTATGACATATCTTGACTTAATAGCGCTATTGTCGTTTGCTATAGCAGTCTTTGAGTTAGGCTATATGATCGGAAACAATAAGAAAAAGAACTAACCGCCTCTCCCAAAGTGTCGGTTAGTTCTTTGAACACACACGAGGGTCAACCGTGAACTACGGTAACGCCTTTTATGTATTAATAATATATCCACATCACAACCCAGTCAAGTCAGAATATCAAACCGGAGGAAGACATGAAAGAAAGCTACGGAGAAATCATCAAATCATACAGAGTTAACCTCGGTCTCACCCAGAATGAAGTGGCGGTTGATCTCGATGTAACACCCGGATACATCAGTAATGTAGAGAACGGCAGGACCGCAATGTCTCTCAGGATACTGATGTATTATGCGAAGCTTATGGGAGTAACCCTTGATGAGCTGGTCGGAAATCTCGAGCCGGATTACAAGAAAAATTCACTGGACAATTCAATCCTGGCTGAGATTTCAAAGATGGATGTCAAGTCTAGGGAAAAGCTTCTCAAGACACTCAAGATCTGGAACAAAAAGGATTGATCACTTCATCGCTTCAGCAAGAGCAGTAAGTCTTTCGTCATCACTTGCCTTCTTAACGCCTTTGATCGTAACGACAGGTTCGACTATGGTGATATCCTTCATAGCTTCAAAGTACTCTTTCATCTTCTTGCCTGCGATGGGTGCCCATGAACCGTTCTCGATGATACCGACTTTTCTGTTCTGAAAATTCTTGATCTTCAGATGGTGAAGAAGATCGTTCATAGGAGGGAATATCTCACCGTCGTAAGTACATGCGGCAACTATCATCCTGTCGTAAAGAAAAGCCTGTTCAACCGCTTCGGAAACATCCTCTTCTGTAAGATCCATTGTCACGACCGTCTCACCGGCATCTCCAAGCTTACGGGCAAATTCAAGCACCGCAGCTTTCGTATTTCCGTGGATCGAAGCATAGGGAATGAAGATTCCTTCCTTTGAAGGCTTATAGCTGCTCCAAGTGTCGTAGGTCGAAACCACAAATGCAATATCATCCTTGTGGACCGGTCCGTGAAGAGGGGCTATAACCTTTATATCAAGTCCCGCAGCCTTCTTAAGAAGAGCCTGTACCTGCGCACCGTACTTTCCGACTATGTTGAAATAGTAATGGCTCGCATCGGCAATCCATTCTTCATCATTTGCAAGTGCTCCGAAGGTTCCGAATCCGTCCGCGGAAAAGAGAACCTTCTCACTCTCTTCATATGTCACCATAACCTCGGGCCAGTGAACCATAGGTGCCATGATGAAACGAAGGGTATGCTTTCCGAGTGAAAGCGTGTCATTTTCCTTTACGATCTCAAATCTTCCGGAATAATCATTGTCAAAGTACTTCGGAAGCATCTGTGAAGTCTGCATTGTGCCCACAAGCTTCATCTCCGGATACATATCGGCAAGCTTTCCTATATTAGCCGCATGGTCAGGCTCCATATGCTGAATAATCAGATATGAAGGCTTCTTATCACCGAGCTCTGCTGCAAGATTTGCGAAAAACTCATCTGTTCCCCTCTTATCTACCGTATCCATTATGGCAATCTTCTCATCCATTATGAGATATGAGTTATATGAGATTCCCTCTACCGGATACTGACTTTCAAATATCTCAAGTTCAGTATCGTCCGCTCCTATAAATCTTATGTCATCAGATACAAATACTCTGTCTTTCCAGTTCATATGTACCTCCAAACTCCATAGTCATATCATAATAAAACCTAAATGTATAATATAATATGCCTCTGCAGAATGCAATTGCATTATATTCCATTTGTATACTTAACATATTTATAGTATACTTTATTAGCAGAGCTATTCTGCGAGGCGTTACCAAACGGTAAGCGGTTGGCCCTCCATTTGCCATAACACTCTTTGAGTTAGGCTATATGTTCGGAAGCAAAAAGAAAAAGAACTAACCGCCTCTCCCAAGAAGTTGGTTAGTTCTTTTAATCAAACCTAAGGGGCAACCGTGAACTACGGTAACGCCTTTTACATTTTGATGATAAAACTATCTTAAATCTGAGTCAAGTCAAAATTCATCCTTCAGTCCGAAACAGCGTAAGACTTCAACTGTTTCAAAACAGCAGAACCTTCCCCTGTTTTACCTGACAATAGCCAATCCGACCAATCTGACCAAAAATGCCACGATCCATGCCACCACGCACTGGAACACAACCATCTTAAGTGCAGCGCGCCTTCCCGCTTCCCTTTTGACGGTTGCGACTGCCGCAACGCAGGGAGTATAGAGCAGGCAGTAGATCAGAAATACGAATGCCGTGAGCGGATCCATCGATGCATGAAGTCCGTCCATTCCTCCGTAAAGGATCGTGAGCATCGATACAACACTTTCCTTGGCAAGGAATCCGGATATGAGTGAAGTGACCATCTTCCAGTTTCCGAATCCGAGCGGGGCAAAGAGCGGGGAAATAAGTCCCGCAAGAAGTGCCAGGATGCTGCTTTCGGAATCTGTGACCATGTTAAAGGAAAGATCGAAGGTCTGAAGGAACCAGACAACGATCGTTCCGATGAAGATGACCGTAAATGCCCTCTGAAGGAAATCTTTGGCCTTGTCCCACATCAGCATCAGGACATTCTTAAGTCCCGGCATACGGTAATTGGGAAGCTCCATCACGAACGGAACCGCCTCGCCCTTAAACACCGTGTGCTTAGCGATAAGCGCCACAAGTATCGCAACGACGATACCGGTAAAGTAAAGACCGGTCATCACGAGTGCTCCGTATTTAGGAAAGAACGCAGCGACAAAGAACGCATAGATCGGCATCTTCGCACTGCAGCTCATAAAAGGAATAAGAAGCTGTGTGAGTTTTCTGTCTCTGTCGGACGGAAGCGTTCTCGTACTCATAAGAGCAGGAACCGAGCAACCGAAGCCTATCAGCATTGGCACGATGCTTCTGCCGGAAAGACCGAGTCTTCTTAAAAGCTTATCCATGAAGAATGCAACGCGTGCCATATATCCGCTGTCTTCAAGCATCGACAGGAAGAAGTACAGAACAACGATAATCGGAAGAAAGCTCAGCACCGAACCCACACCCGTGAAGATCGCGTCTATCACGAGCGAGTGGATGGAAGGCGCTATGTCCAGAGTCGTAAGAAGCGCATCGACCCTTTCTGTGATAAACCCGATTCCCGTCTCGAGCAGGCCCTGAAGAAATGCACCGATCACGCCGAATGTCAGCCAGAAGACAAGAGCCATTATCACTATGAACGCAGGAATCGCGGTCCACTTTCCCGTAAAGAAAGCATCCATCTTCCTGCTTCGTGCGTGCTCTTTACTTTCCTTTGGCTTTATGACAGCGCTGTCACAAAGTTTTCTGATAAAAGCAAATCTCATATCAGCCATCGCGGCAGCCGCATCAAGTCCGCGCTCTTCCTCCATACGGGAAACAATGCTCTCCAGAGCTTCCCTGTCCTTACTGTGAAGGCCGAGTGCCTTTGCGATGAGAGGATCCCCTTCGATGATCTTGCTTGCGGCAAATCTTAACGGGACGCCCGCACTCTCCGCGTGGTCCTCTATCATGCTCATGACTGCATGGATCGCACGATGTACCGCTCCGCCGTGATCGTCCTTATCACAGAAATCCCTGCGTCCGGGTTTCTCATCGTATTTTGCGATATGGACCGCATGTCTTATAAGCTCATCGATACCCTGGTTCTTGGCTGCGGAGATGGGAACGACGGGGACCTCTATCAGCTGCTCGAAAAGGTTTATCTTTACCGAGCCTCCGTTTCCCGCCATCTCATCCATCATGTTAAGGGCAATGACCATCGGAATATCGAGTTCGAGAAGCTGCATCGTAAGATACAGGTTTCTTTCGATATTCGTGGCATCTACGATATTGATAATCGCAGTGGGCTTTTCATCGAGTATGAACTGTCTCGATACGATCTCCTCACTCGAATAAGGGGACATCGAATAGATACCGGGGAGATCAACAACCTCGGTATCGGGGAAACCTTTGATGGATCCGCTTTTTCTGTCTACTGTAACTCCGGGAAAATTGCCGACATGCTGGTTAGAGCCCGTCAGCTGATTAAAGAGTGTGGTCTTGCCACAGTTCTGATTTCCTACAAGTGCGAAGGTAAGCTTGCCTGTATTTACCTTCTTTCCCTTATGCTCTATCTGAAAGTCATGGGTGTCCGCTTCCTCACCGATATTAGGGTGGGGGATATCTTTCACACGGGGGTTCCTTCCGGATTCTCCGGACTCACCCGAAGCCTTGCGGACATTCTCAATCTCTATCTGCTCCGCATCCGCAAGCCTTATAGTAAGTTCGTATCCCGATATCATAAGCTCGATCGGATCGCCCATCGGAGCATATTTAATGACCGTGACATCACTTCCCGGGATCAGTCCCATGTCGAGGAAGTGCTGCCTCAGCGCACCGCTTCCGCCTACTTTCACGACGGTCGCGGTCTTGCCAATTTCCAGTTCTTTAAGATTCATGACTACTTCCTTGCAAATATCAGGCCGAAGGTGCCGTTACCGCTGTTCGAAGCGATGGCGGGCGATGCCTTCTGCAGATATACTTTCTTAAAGGGAACTCTTGCGAGAGCCTTTTCCTTTATCTTCTCAGCCTCTTCAAGCCTGAGTCCGACATAGGTTATGAAAAGAATGTCTGTATCGATGGTCTCCGGATGTCTCAGGATACGTCTTATATATGTATCGGCAACCCTGTCATAGCTTCCGACCATGATGGCGCCGACATCCATGGAACTCTTTTTAAGACGGAGCATGGGATGGACCATGAACGCGTTACATAGTCTGTATGCCCTGTCCGACATCCTTCCGTTACGGTGCAGATATTCCGTGCTGTCAACGATGAACGTGGTGACAACCTTCTTCTTAAGCTCGTCTACGATCGCGGAGAGCTGTTCGGGATTGGTGATGCCCGAATCAACGGCCTCCTTAAGTTTCATGACGATAAGACCGGATCCGCTGGAAAGATGACCCGCTTCAACAACATTGACATTGTAGAATGCCTTGGCTGCCTCGAATGCGTTCTTGTAGCCTTCGCTGGCATTCTTGGCGATCGTGATATGAAGTATGTGCTGTGCTTCAAAGAGCCTGTCGGCAAAGAAAGCCTCGTACTCGTCCACGCTGGGCGATTCACTCTTTGCAAGAGCATTTATGTCATTATCCATATATCTGGTGATCGCATCACCGTCCGTTTCCATTCCGTCATAGAACACACCGTGATCGGTATGAACCTTGTAGGGAAGGATGGGGATCTCCATCTGGTCCACAACCTCTTCGGGAAGATCTGATACGGAGTCCGTGGTGATGAGAAGCGGAACTCTTCTTCTTCCCCTCTTTACGATACCTTCGGCATCGCCTCCGGTATAAGCGGAAGAATCCGCGGAGACCATGCTCTTGGGAAGAACGGACATAAGAGTACGCTCAAGCATCTGTCCGTCAACGGGCTTTACGAGATACGCATCAAATCCGGCATTCTTGTAAAGTGCCTGGTTCTCGCTTCCTACGTTAGCTGTAAGAACAACAACGGGGGTTGCAACGCATCTTCCGCCCGACTGTTCCCTGATAAGTCTCAGAGCTTCGATACCGTCCATCTCGGGCATCATATGATCCATGAAGATCGCATCATAGTGATTGATAAGGGTAAGCTCAAGCGCTTCCTTGCCGCTCTCTGCGGTATCAACACTGACTCTGGTGGAACGAAGCAGTTTCTTTTCGACCATGAGGTTAGCGGTGTTGTCATCGACTATGAGAACATGTGCATCGGGTGCTTCGAACTGAGGCTTGTAGGAATCCTTATGGCTCTTGATCTGCTGCCTTGATATCTTGAAATCACCGAGTGCGTTTTCATCGGCAATCTCCTGCTCGATGGAAACGATAAAGGTCGAACCCTTGGTATAGATACTGTTTACGGTAATGTTTCCTCCCATGAGGTCAACAAGCTGCTTTACTATCGAAAGTCCCAGGCCCGTGCCTTCGATGTAACGGTTCTTGCCTTCATCCTCACGCCTGAACGCATCGAAGAGATAGGGTATGCTCTCCTTCTTTATACCCATACCGGTATCTTCTACTGTGTAGATAACAAGCACCTTACCGGAATCAAGACGTCTTGACTGGATCGCAAGTGAAACCCTTCCCTGCTGGGTATACTTGACCGCATTGTTGAGAAGGTTTATAAGGATCTGCTTGATCCTGACTTCGTCCGCGAAAAGCTGTGCGGGAATCTCGGGATCCACATCGATCGTAAACTTGAGTCCCTTGGCATTAGCCCTTCCCCAGATCATTCCGACGATCTCGGAGAGCATATCACCGGTGCTGTATGTGACGGGGACGAGCGTCATATTTCCGGACTCGATCTTGGACATATCGAGAACGTCATTGATCAGCGAAAGAAGCATGCCCGATGCTGACTTTATATTTCTCGCATCATCTTCGACCTCGGGTGAGATATCTTCCCTGAGGATCATCTCGTTAAGACCTATGATCGTATTAATGGGAGTACGGATCTCATGGCTCATGTTAGAGAAAAATCTTGATTTCGAGCGGCTCATGGCCTCGATCTCGCGTGTTTTTTCATGTGCCTTCTCATTCTCCGTTCTGAAGAGCTTGGCAAGGAATCTCACCATGAAAAAGACAACAACTTCAACGCCGAGTGCGAGAGATTTGATGACGATCTCCCAGAGCGACTTGGAATGATAAATGTCTATGATAAGGACTATTCCGACAAAGCCGAGGGAAACAACGGTAAGTATCAGGAATAATCTTCCCAGCTTCTCACCCTTCGAATCGGAATATTTATCGGAAAAGCGTCTGTTCTTTTCTTCCATCATAAGTCACCACCCTTCGGTCCAAATTCCAACACATCTTCATCCGGTCCGTCCGAAGCTCTGCTTCCCGCACCGTATGTGTTATAGATGGTCCTTATGAGCTTTTCGTAAGATTCCATAAGTACCTTATGCCTGCTTTCGACCTTCTCCTCGTCCGATTCCTTGGATGCTTCCTCAAGGAAAAGAGCGAGCGAAGAAAGATCCATCGCGCCTATCATCTTGGAGGTGCTCTTTATCGCATGGACCTTGATCGAATAATCCTTCCAGTTTTTACTGTCGTGATACCTGGTCAGTTCTCCAAGCTTTGCATCCGGATCTCCCGCATACTCGGCAAGAAGTTCTTTATAGAACTGCTCATCACCGCCGCAGTAAGCAAGACCCGCTGCGGTATCCACACCGAGTTCATCAAGAACAGAGAACGCATCTTTCTCGGAAGAATCACTCTTAGCGTCAGAATTGCTCTTGCCGGCAGAAGCTTCTTTCGCCTCATGAAATTTTTCACCGGATCCGGCAGTGCCCGTCTCATGTGATGTTTCATCGGGTTTGGCAGCGTCCGTCCCGGCTTTTGCCGCAGGTTTCTCTGCCTTTCCGTCAGTTTCCTTCTTTGAGCCTATTTTCCTTCCTTCATTGTCATCGAAAACATACTTAACCGCGGCTTTGGGAAGAACATGCTTCAAGACTCTTTCAAGCTCGGGAAGCTCAATGGGCTTGGGAACAAATCCATCGAATCCCTCCGACATGAACATCTCCCTCGCGGAACTTATCGCATTTGCGGTAAGAGCGACAACGCAGATATCCTTCCTCATATGGGAAGCCTGTACACGCAGTCTCTTCATCGCCTCGACACCGTCCATCTCGGGCATCATATGATCCATGAAGACGATGTCGTAATCTTCGCCGGCACACTTTGCGATCGATGCTTCACCGCTGTGTACGGTATCAACGATCATTCCGTAGGATTCGAATATGCCTCTTGCAACGAGCAGGTTCATGGGCTCGTCGTCGACTACAAGAACCCTGACGCCGGGACACATCATCTTCTCATGTCCCTCAACCAGTTCATCATCAATGGTCTGATTCAGGAAATTGGCAACCTGAACACCGTAGAGAGGCTTGGGTATCAGGGTGATCTTACCTCCTGTAGTCAGGCTCTTGTTGCGGTCAAGAACAACCGCAACCTTGATGGTCTTGGACAGTTCCTCAATATATTCCCTGTTTTCAAGATACTCACCGGTTCCCACAACCAGATGGCTGATGTTCGAAACCTTGAGGAGCTTTTCAAGTTCAGATCTTGACTGGATCCTGTGGAAAGGAACATAAAGTCCCGCAACCATATTGGAGATCATGTCCATATAGAATTCCCTGACACCGATGTTGCCGGTAGTCATGAATCCGAGGAATCCGCCGACAGAAACATTCTCCTTGTTTCTGACGGACATGCACTTTGAATTGTCCTCGACAGTCTGAGGGATGCTTACCTTGACCGTGGTTCCGATGCCGCGCTTGGACTGTATATCCATAAAGCCGTTCATAGCGGTCACGAACCCGTTGACGATGGGAATTCCGATACCGAGACCGCCTACGCTCCTGGTCTTGCTCGAATCGGACTGATAGAACTTGTCATAGATATGCTCTATCTCATATTCGCTCATTCCGATACCGGTGTCCCTTACTTCAAGAAGAAGGTTGATGCCGTACTCGCGGGGAACGGAATATATCCTTACATACACACCGCCCTCTCTGGTGTATTTGAATCCGTTGCTGATGAGATGATGCAGGATCTTGCGGATCTTCTCGCCGTCACCGCGAAGCTCTGCGGGAACGGATGCATCGAGGTCAATGACAAGATCGAGGTCATTCTGATCCATATGCGAAAGCTGTGAAAGAAGGTCATTAACAACCGAGTCGATCATGTAAGGCTCATTGTTTACGGAAAGCCTGTTCATATCGATCTCGGTAAAATCCAGAATGTCACCAATCTGTTCGGCAACCCTGTGACCCGCATTGGATATTGCTCTGATGTTGTCTTCGATGTTTTCGGGAAGTGTTTCCTTTTCGAGGACTGAAGAAAGACCCATGACCGCGTTGACGGGTGTACGGATCTCGTGGGAAACGTTAGCAAGGAAATTGTTCAGACGGTCTGTCTGTTCTTTGAGAGTTGCGATCTCTTCGCTGGATGAACCGATGATCTTGGTCCATTTATCTATGATCATGCATGCGACCCAGCCTGCGAGGATGATCATTCCGATGTGGAGAAGCGATCTTGTGACAAGAAGGGGCGTTATCTCTTCACCCTGCGAGATCATGGTGACAAGGTCGAAGCCGAGCGTCACCATATAGAAAACCTGGCACAGACGTACCAGCGGCTTTTCGCCCGTTATGGTATAGATGGCGATGACAACGCACATGACAAGAGCCATGTCGAAGGTACTCGTAAGGTGCACTCCGTAAAAGAAGTACGTGACCATCATCAGGCATGAATACAGCCAGAGTCTGTCACGGTCCCTCAGCACGCTCCTTATATGCATGAACCAGGATGTAACGAGGACCGCTATAACGAGCATCACCGCCCATTTTTCCCAGTTCATTATGAACGATTCGATCACAAGCACCACGCTCATGACCGTATATACGATCAGTATTATCAGATGAGACTGTTTGTATGTCTCCTTCCGGGCGCTGTTTCGGTCCACGGTTTTATACCTCCCTCATGCGGTAATCGGTGTCGGCATCTATCTTCCCGATCATTATCTGTGCGAATCTCGGATCAAACTGTGTACCGCTGCCCTTTTCAAGCTCGCTTCTTACCATATCCTGGGGAAGTGCGTCGCGGTAGCTTCTGCGGCTCGTCATCGCATCATAGGAATCGGCGACCGCTATGATACGCGCTTCCTCCGGGATGTCCTTGCCGGACAGTCCGTCGGGATAACCAGTTCCGTCATAGCGTTCATGATGCCACTTGGCTCCCGTACGAAGACCCGGCATCTCGGGGATCGAATCAAGGATATTTGCACCCTTGGTCGTATGGGTCTTGATGATCTCGTACTCTTCATCGGTAAGAGATCCCTTCTTATTGATGATCTCATCGGAAATGCCTATCTTGCCCACATCGTGAAGAAGTCCCATGATGTAGATATTGTTCGCGGCATTCTCGTCGTATCCTATCTCTTCGGCGATCATTCTCGAATACTTTGCAACCCTCTCGGAGTGACCGCTCGTGTAAATATCCTTCGCATCGACCGCAGCCGCAAGAGCCTGGATGATGTGGATCGAAAGCTCTTCGTTCTTCCTGACCTCTTCATTTACCTCGGTCCTGAGTCTGTTCTGAAGACGGATCAGACGGATCGCATGCTTGACTCTCATGATCAGGATCTCGGGAATGAAGGGCTTACGGATAAAGTCCATCGCTCCGAGCGAGAATCCCTTTGCTTCCGTATCATTGTCATCGCTTGCGGTAAGGAAGATGACCGGAACCTTCGATGCCCTTCCGCCCATCGTGGTCAGCTTCTGCATTGTCTCGAAGCCGTCCATCTCGGGCATCTTGATATCGAGAAGAACAAGATCCGCATAATTCGAAGAAAGATATTCAAGGAGCTCCCTGCCGGACTTAAGGCACTTGACCTCCATGCCTTCCTTCCTGATGATGCGTTCCGCAACCATAAGGTTTGTTCCGTCATCATCTACGATGACTATGTGCTCGGCATCGACATCGGACGCCGACTTAACCTTGTCTCCCGAAGGTGAGATGGATTCATATTCACAGATGACATCGGCGTCATCCTTGAATTTCATCTTGGACCATGCACCCTTGATCCTGGCCGTTACGCGCTCTACATGCTCGGGAGTAAGCTCAGGGAGCAGAAGGAAGAATCTGTCCATTCCTACGCGTACCATGATGTCGGAATTACGGAGATTGGACTGGATGACTTCCCTGAGGGAATCGGCCATCTTGTCCTTGATCTCATCCGAAATGTCCTCGGACCTTCTGCGGATGGTAAAGAGAGCCTTGTGTGCGTAGATTCCGTAACGATCAAGAATTCGCATCATGTATCTGTAAACACTTCCGAATTCGTCCTGACCCAGCCACATTACATTGGTTGCGGCTCCGCGCTCTTCAAGGAGCTTGGACATCGTCTTAAGGTCGATATCGGAGCCCGAGTCGGTCTCTGAAGAAGTCCTTCCGCCGCGGTTTACGAAATAGCCGTGCTTTCCGTTGTCCTTGACGATATAGAGTGCCTGGTCGGCCATATTGAAGAGATTCTCGAAATCCGTTCCCTGTTCGGGCACAAATACGGCACCGACCGATGCTCCGAGAGGTATATGCATATCCTCGCCCATCAGTTCGTATGCCGATTCGAGAAGTCTTGAATTAAGCTTTGATGAAAAGTCCGCGACTCCGCTCTCATCCTGGAGTCCCGCATAGAACATCATGAACTCGTCACCGCCGATACGGCCGCATGTGCCGTTTGGCTCGGAGAGCTCCTTCATGATATTTGCAAAAGAGACCAGAACCTTGTCGCCCATGTCATGACCGTAGATGTCATTGACCAGCTTGAACGAATCAAGGTCGATCATAAGAAGTGCTCCCGATTTTCTGGAGCACATAATGGAGAGCTTGTCCCTGGTGGCCTCCTTGTTGTAGAAGCCCGTAAGAAGATCGTGTGCTGCCTTCTGCTCCACGCTCTGGAGCTTCTTGCTGGAAGCGATGATATTCACGATCCTCTGGATGAGGATATCGGGATCGAAGGGCTTGTGTATGAAGTCCGAGACACCCATCCTGAATCCGCGCATCTCGCTGTCCTTGTCCTCGTCAGCGGTAAGGAATACAACGGGAGTTTCTATAAGTCCGAGATCCGACTCAAGCATCCTGAACTGTGAAAGAGTCTCAAATCCGTCCATCTCCGGCATGCGAATATCGAGAAGTACGATGTCGGGCGTGCCGTTCTCACGTATATATTTCAAAAATGCGGAACCTGACTTAAGTGCGGTCACTCTCATACCGTATTCACTCAGGATACGGCCCGCCATTTTCAGGTTTACAGAGTCGTCATCAACTATGATTATCCAATCTGCCATTGCAATTTCCCCTAAAGCTTTCAAAAATGGGCATACCACGATTTATTATAGCATTCAGAGGCACTTTGCTCAATTATTAAATCTCTGTTAAATCCCCTTTTTAAGCCCATTTGTATCTGATTTTTTCCGAGCTGAAGCAATCATAATCAAGTATCTTTTCCTTTTGAAGTCTGCCTATGACCATATACGGCATAATATGCTGGCTGGCGGCAAATTTCTTGATGGTTTGCAGCCTGAAATCTCCGGCCTCTATAAACCCTTCATACTCCTTTTGATCAATGAGATGTGAACCGGCAAACAGATCTGCTTTTTCTTCGATTTCGGGTGTTTTGTTGTAATCGATAAAACTACCTGTTCCTCCCGCATCCCCGTTCACAATATGCCCCAGTTCATGGAAAAGGGAAAACCAGAAAATATCCGCATATGATCCTCTAATCGTCAAAACCATCTGATATGTCTCATCACCTTTTTTGGATATATATCCCTGGATCGGTGCACCCCTGAAATTCCTAGCTATGGAAAAATCTATTCCATAGTCACGGAACAAGTTTCTGAGACTTGAGTGGACATCGTCTGAATGACACATGACCTCCTTGGCTCTCTCTACCAGTTCGTCGATTTTAGACAGGTCAAAAGAATTCCTGACACTATGATTTTCACCCGCGATCTGACAAAGTCTAATCCACGCTCCAATCACGTATGGATCAATAGCTGTCTTGGATGACATTCTGAAAGCGCCTTCCGGGATAACAGCCTTAAGATTAGCCAGATTACTGATACGAAGTGCTTTTCTCAGTGAAATGATAGAATCATCAATTGATTCACGGGCAGGAATTATCTCTTTTTGTCTCAGGTGCTTTACAACTTCATCTAAACCCGTTCTGGCAGTTCTCTCCTCATCCGTGATCGAATTCTGTGCATTTGCTTCTGCAAGTTCTGCATCATAATTGGCCTGAAGATTTATCCAAAACGACTTTGAAATCCCCAGGGCGTATTCCAATGCGACAGCAAACTTTGCAGATATGCCCTTTTTACCGGAGATCACATTGCATACATATGCGGGAGATACCCCGGTTATTGTGGCAAGCTCTGCTTGGGAAATCCCTCTTTCAACGAGAATATCCCCTATCGTCTCACCCGGATGTATAATAAGATCATGGGATATACCAGTTATCTTTTTTGCCATGATAATCATTCACTCCTTCCACTTCCAATTCTTCACATATCAATACCGTGTCTTCCGTAGCGTTCAGCTCAATTATCAGCCTCACATTAGGTGAAACATGTAACGAATATCTTATCTGCTTATACCCTGATAGCCGCTCCGGTTTTCCAAGTCCCAAAGACAGGAAAATGCCAAAATTATCAGCGGCCGTCAATTGATCAATGAGTTTCTTAATAGATCTCACCCATTCAAAGGGCAGCTTTTTCTTCATTTCAGAATAATCGGTAAAATAATTCTCCACCTTCTTATTCGCGTATGTGATTTTCAATTATGATCATCACCGCCTTAATAATCTAATTAACCAATTGGTTAATTAGATTATATTGAATATATGATGAAGAGTCAACAAAAAGTCCCAGCCAGATTATACCGGCCGGGACAAAAAGACAGATTATTGTGGCTTTACTGAGCCTTTACGATATTGTCGTAGAGAGGCTTGCACTGAGGATACAGCGACTTGTAAACCTGGTACTTCTTCTCGTACTTGGCAACAAGGTCAGCCTCGGGCTCTACGGTATCGACAACCTTAACAACCTTTGAAGCGATCTCCTCGACATTCTTGTACTCACCTGCAGCTACACATGCGAGCATTGCACCGCCGAGTGAAGGACCTTCCTCTACCTCGAGGATGTCGATCTTGACGTTAAGAACGTTAGCCATGATCTTTCTCCAAAGAGGGCTCTTGGCTCCGCCGCCGCAGATCTTGGATCTTTCGGGATTGATGCCGATCGATCTTGCAGCTTCCATCATATCACGGAATGCAAAAGCAACGCCTTCGAGAACAGCCTGGGTCATATCCGCACGGGATGTATCCATGGTCATGCCGATGAAGGTTCCTCTTGCATCGGGGTTATTGTGAGGTGATCTCTCACCCATGAGGTAAGGCAGGAAGTAGGTGTTGTTCTCACCGAGCTTAGTGATCGCAGCCTGCTCTGCAGCGTAATCCTTGGTTCCGATAACGCCGTCCTCCCACCACTTGTTACAGGAAGCTGCGGAAAGCATGCATCCCATGATGTGATAGGTTCCGTCTGCATGGTCGAATGAGTGGAGTGCGTTGTTCGCATCAACACCGTAATTCTTGGATGAGATGAAGAGAGTTCCGGAGGTTCCGAGGGAAATGTTACAAGCATTGTCGCCTACGGTTCCGGTTCCTACAGCAGCTGCGGCATTGTCGCCTGCGCCTGCTGCCACGATGGTTGTAGCGGGTATTCCGAGTTCTGCTGCGATGTCAGCCTTAACGGTACCGATTGACTCATAGGACTCGAAAACCTTGGCAAGCTGTGATTCCTTTACGCCGCAGATATCGCACATCTCCTTGGACCAGGTGCGGTTCTTAACATCGAAAAGAAGCATTCCGGAAGCGTCGGATACGTCGGTAGCGTGCACGCCGGTAAGCTTGTAAGCAAGGTAATCCTTGGGAAGCATTATCTTAGCGATCTTCGCGAAATTGTCGGGCTCGTTCTTCTTGACCCAGAGGATCTTGGGAGCGGTGAAGCCGGGAAAAGCGATGTTTCCGGTAAGCTCGGTGAGCTTAGCCTTTCCGATCTCATTGTTGAGATAATCGGTCTCAGCTCCGGTACGTCCGTCGTTCCAAAGGATCGCAGGACGGATTACGTTGTCATTCTCGTCAAGGATGACAAGTCCGTGCATCTGTCCGCCGAATGAGATTCCGGCAACCTGTGATGCATCCTGACCCTTAAGAAGCTCCTTGACGCCCTCCATGGACTGCTCGTACCAGTCAACGGGGTTCTGCTCCGACCAGCCGGGATGAGGGAATGAAAGGGGATACTCCCTTGAGACCATGTTTACGATCTTTCCTTCGGATGAAAGGAGAAGAAGCTTAACTGCTGAAGTACCAAGATCGATTCCGATATAAAGCATGTTTTCCTCTTTTCTGCGAAAATCGCGATTATATTTCTGTCTTGGTTAAAACGTTTTCTGCAAGGGTATGCATTAACGCAAACCGCTACAAATGACATCATACCATAAAACAAGGCGGCCTTACAGACCGCCTTTTGCGAAAATTTCTTCACTTTTTGCCTACCGGAGATAACGGCGGTGTTTCCGGTTATAGTTCTGAGATAAACGCCTTTCCTTCTCCTTCGTATCCAAGGAGCATGTTTCTGACCTTCTCCATGCCCTCGTCATCTCTGTCGAAAAGGACGACAATACCGGTCGAAGGCCCGTATTCGATGTAGATGTCACGCTTATTGATATATTTCATCACGTGCTCGCTGTAAGCCTTCCGTGCCGTGGCGACGGCATCGGCATCCGCTCTCTTCTCCTCCGGAACCTCAATACCCGTAAAGAAGATATCGAACTTCCTCTTGTTCTTCTCGGCAAGCTTCATGATGTAGCAGATCATCCTGACATGGGATGGATTGGAAACACTGTCATGATCGGCCCTAATATCACTCTGAAGCTTCTTCTCCAGCATCGATGATCTGTAAACACTGCCGGAAAGTCCGACTTCCATACCGTCGACCGTAACCGCCTTCATGGCGCCGCGTTCCAGCATATGTACGAATATCTCGGCGATTGCGGGATCAAACTGCTTGCCCGAGCACTTCCTGATCTCCGCAATGACTTCTTCGTCGGTCAGACGCTTCCTGTACACACGGTTCGATGTCATGGCATCATAGGAATCCGCAACGCATATGATACGGGCAACCAGCGGTATATCCGTTCCTTCAAGTCCGTCAGGATAACCCGTGCCGTCAAACCGTTCGTGGTGATGCCTGATGCCTTCAAGGAGACCTTCGATCGAATTACCCATGGATTTCAGGAGGTCATATCCTATCTCCGCATGCTTCTTCATAAGCGAGAACTCTTCATCGGTAAGACGGCCCGTCTTATTAAGAACGGAATCCGCAACACCGATCTTGCCGATGTCATGCATGAATCCGATATAACGGATCCTTAAGATATCCTCTTCGGAAAAATCATAATCCGCAGCCATCTCGCGGGCGATCATGCAGGCATATTCTCCGACTCTTTCGGAATGTCCGCCGGTATACTCATCCTTCGCATCGATAGCACTCGTGATCGCCTCAATGGTCATAAGGAGGCTTTCTTCTCTCTCGTGCTCATGGGCACGGCTGCTCTTCTCCGTCCTGAACGCAGTCTGTATGATGGTAGCCACAAGCAGCGCCATAAGTCCCGCACAGATATATACGCCGAAGCTCCATATGTCGGAGAAAAAGAAGCTGACGATCTCGAGCATACAGAAAACCAGGAATATACACGTCCCCACGAAACTGGCTATATATTCCCTGAAGTTTCCGGTCACTACGTCTCTTATGAGAGTTCCGTTAACGAGGACTATGCTTATCGCAAGCCAGAAATGGGAAATGAAGATCGTCGTGAACAGATCGGCAATGCCCAGTGCATTCAGGGCGAGATTTACGATTATCTGTGCCGTGATAAGTCCCGATATGAACACATACAGCTTGTGATAAACACGCCTCTGGATCTCATCAAAGTATCCGCAGACAAACACTCCCGTTATCTCTATCGCAAAATAGGAAAAGTAATTACTGAGAGACGGCCTTGCAAAGATAAGCTGACGAAGCCTGCTCTCCGAGAGCATCCACATCGAAAGGGAACACATAAAGAGTCCCATGTAGAAGAACGACCTGTCGATTGTAAACCTGGCCGCTGCGAATTTATAGAAGACCACGACGAAGATTCCGACTATCAGGATAATAAGTGAAGCAACAGCCAGTATGATGTTGTCCTTAAGGACCCCAAACCAGACATTGTTTCCGCTTCCTATACGGATGCTTTCGATCGTGCCGACATTCTTAACGACAAACCTTGCCTCGATCTCTTTACCCGCATCCTCCGGAGTAAGTTCACAGGCAACATATGCGCTCGGGATGTGATACGAAACATTTTCAAAGCCATCCGAAGAATAGCTTTCTCTCAGTTCGCCGCCGATATAGATATAAAGATCCTCCATCCTCGTACGGAACAGGATCGTATTGTTTCCTTCAAGATCATCGGGAAGCGTATTCCTGATGATGACCGTATCACCATCCCCGGCACCTGTGGATGCGGGCAGAGTGACCTCCGAGGTTACGCCGCCAAGTTCCAAAGTCCAGCCTTCGTCAAAGGAAAACGATCCGAAATCTCCCGTATAAGCTTCACCCTTTTCACCGTTGTCAAAAAAGGCCATAAGAAAGATGATGGCCGTGAACATGATGAAACAATACGAGAAATAATCTATGAATCTTTTCGGTTTAAATCTCTTAAGATACTTCTTCATTCTTATCTCTGTGCCTTATCAAGCTCAATGATATATCCCTGCTTTACACCCGAACGGTTTCTGATGATACCGATGCGGTATATAAGCTTTTCGTCCTTAAGCTCAAACGCTCCGCCAAGCAGCTCGTCTTCTTCCTGCTCGATATATTTATACAGCGGCTGGCGAAGGTAAGTATTGAATCTTCCTCCCTTGCCCGGAAGCTTCTTCTCAAGCTCCCACTCCTTAAGCTCGGGAAAGAATTCGTAAGCCCTGTCATTGCATCCCATAAACCTGAGTTTCCTGTCGATGAAGATATAACCTTCCTTCTCAAGGCGGTTTCTTATGAGTTCGTTATGTCCGGTCAGTGAGAAGGTGTTGAGCTTAGTGATAGGTATCATCAGGAGCACGGCCGCCACTTCGAAGACAAACGGCATCAGCTCCACTTTAAGTCCCACCATACGCTCCGCGATATAAACGGCTATAGTGAAGAATTCAAGGAAAAATATGGCATTTACATCCACAGTGGATATCCTTCTCCTGCGCTTTATGACGCCCGAGGAAACAAGGATAAGAAGAGCAAAATACAGATACATGGAAACAGCATATGCCGTATGCATGGGTCCGTATTCCTTGGTCAGATATACTATCTCGCCGGATCTGTTTAACCTCGCCGATCTGTAGAACAGGTCCGAATGGCCGATCGTAAGGACGAAGCCATAGATACAGAACTGGATGGCATACATGATACAGAGAAGCCATCCCGGTATAGAAACTTTATAGATCTCACAGACATTAACAAAGAGCATCATCGGGGCAAAGATACCGATGACGTAGATAAGCTGAAGCGCCAAAAGTGCCTGCGGAAGATTCTCGGATACGGATAATGCATAATAACCGCCGCTTCCGATGACTATGACGGTGATCAGAAGTATCTGGTTTACCGAGTAACCTTCGCCGCGGGTGACCATAAATAAAAGTATGATCACCGCGACGGCAAAGGAAAACAGATATGCAAAGCTTAGCATTACTTATATCTTTCTTCAGCTACGCTCCAGTCGATGATATTCCAGAGAGCCTTAAGATAATCGGCTCTGAGATTTCTGTACTTAAGATAATAAGCATGCTCCCAAACATCAAGTGTAAGGATGGGAGTTACGTCATCCATTCCGAGGCTGTAGGAGTTGTCCTGGTTTGCGGACTTGAAGGTAACAAGCGTACCGTCAGCCTTCTTCGCAAGCCATCCCCAGCCGGAACCGAACTGTGAAGCCGCAAGTGCATTCAGCTCTTCCTTAAGCTTGTCTACGGAACCGAACTGCTTTTCTATCTGTGCAAGGAGTGCGCCTTCGGGAGCCTTCTTAGCCTCTGCCTCAGGCCTCAGCTGCTCGAAATAGATGTTGTGGTTAAGATATCCGCCGCCCTGGTTGCGAAGTCCGGTACGGAGAGTGAGATCCGAAACCGCATCAAGATTTGAAAGGATCTCCTCGGCACTCTTGCCGGTAAGTCCTGCCTTTTCGACAAGCTCGTTAAAAGTCTTGGTATATGCTGCGTGGTGCTTACCGTGGTGAGTCTCTACGGTTGCGGCATCTATAACAGGTTCAAGGGCATCTGATGCAAAGGGCAATTTGATCTGTTCAAACATAACGGCACCTCCTGATCTTGGGTTTATACGCGACATATATGGATTATATCATAAACGGCTCATATCCGAAGCGGAACTTACCACATATTTCTGACAACATCATCCCTGCAGAAAAGATTTCCCTTAACATCATCCATTATCGGTGATATCTGGCCCCTGCCTATCATATAAGACAGATTCTGTCTGGAGCAGTTCATCATCTCACAGGCTGAGGATGTATCTACCATAGCAGTTCTGAAAATCATCCGGAGGTCATCTGTCGAAAGCGGCAGTTTTTCCCCCTCAACATAAAGCAGCCGGGCCGGGATATCTATAGAATTATTAAAAGTAATAAAATAACCTCCCGTGCCAAGCCTGCATGAAGCAAACAGTTCGTCATTTCTGAGAACCTTTTCAAGATCCGGCTGCAGCTTCGGACTGACCGAAATACCGTCAAGATTAAGTTTCCTGACTATGCCATCATTAAACATGCATAGAAGGTTGTGTCCGGTCAGTCTGACAACTCCGATCAGATTTCTCTTCTGTCTGTCGATGACAAATTCAGGGAGTTCCTTAAGCGGTTTTACATATATACTGTCCTGAGAACATTTTCCACGTGAAATCTCCAGAAAAATGTTCTCATCGTATTCCTTCAGCTTGTGATTTCTAAGAATAAAATCGATATTCTGCCTCGAGGGAGGAATGATCCTGGACCTCACCCAGTTTAAGCTCTCATCTCTCGGAATGGTATATATTCCTCTCTTGACAAATCCGGAAAAGAGAAAAGGGGCCGTCCACTCGTCAAGATTTTCCGGCAGTTCACAAATAAAGGTCTTCTCTTTTTCGTAGTACAAAAGAACACCCACAAAAGCCTTATTCTCATCATCGATCATTTCATAAATCTTCATACGCTTTATACCTGGACCATATCATCTCCCAAATTCGGTCACATAACACATCGGACATAATCCCTTCAAGTCCCTCAAAAAGCACTTTCCTATCCGATTTCTTCAGTTTCCCCGAAAACACTCTGCTCTTATCCTTTATAAGTGACAGATTTTCCAGGCATGAACTTCCGCCTATAAAATTCCCACATTTTCTGTCTGCCATTACATCAAAAGAAATCGCCTCTTCATCAGAGCTGCATGAACATAAAAGAGAAAGCCCGTGATCAAAAAGCGGAGCCGGTCTGACAGAATGCTCCCTGTTATTCCTTAGCACTTCAATATTCGCTCCGTGTCTGTCGCGGTTCAAAATCAAAAAATCGAAAGCTATCATCCGGTCTACGTATTCACCAAAACCTTTTCGAACGCAAAAATCATAAGATGATTCTCCGGGGTTGGATTCCGTTCTGTAATAATCATCAAGAGCAATCTTGCTTTCGCCTCGAACCTTAAAATCAACAGAAGAGCAAAGATATGTACTGTATTGTTGTCCGTTGATCTCTATATCTGCATTGATCAGATCATATCCCAGATGCTCAATTCCAAGGATCGTTAAAAGTCTGTCCGCAATTATCTCATTAACGCATTCATGCCCGACCACGCCCATATTTGGATCAAAATTTGAAAGTTTATAATACTTCTTTATCCCGCCCAGTTCAGAGGACGACTTTAAGAAGGTTCCTGCCGTACCGGAAGAACCCCTTATATGAGACCATTTCAGATATGTCAGATCCTGTTTTTCGTTAATAACCATCTCCAAATACCTTTGCAAAATATTTGACGCACGTCAAATAACCATGCATTAATACTACACAATTATTTGACGCGCGTCAAATAAAAAGAAAGGCATTTATTGATCAGTTACCTCGAAATCAACTTATAAATCCCCCATACACTCACCGGCAGACAAAGGAGCCACATATGTGAAAGCATCCAGGATATACCGTCATTAAAGGAGGCCCCGGTAAGTGCTTCAAATGTAAGGAAATTGACCTGCCCGAGTACGCCACTGAAGAATCCGAATCCGTTTACCGCTCCCAGAATCCCGGCTAAAACAGCAGCAACCGTAACCGTCCAAAGCAGCACCGAACCATCCAATCCCGTATCAGTGCACGCTTCCTGCCCCTCTCGTGAACCGTCTTCGGCGCTTGACGCATTCTTCCATGCACTCCATGCCGTCTCAAGGCAAAGTCCCAATAAAAGCACGGGGCAGAATAAAATGCCCGCCGTATAAGCTGCGACTTTCAATGCCTTATTCTTATATCCGTAACAATGCGCCCACAAAAAGCATGCGATGCCTAGCGAATCCGTCATGCTCCATACGATACCCCTTAGAAGCGTAAAGGGCATGATCAGAACTACCGAATAGAAAACAAGTCCCTTCTCCGGGCTGCCGGTCTGTTTCTTACCGCAGCTGTCTGTACCCTTGCCAAGTGCCCACGCGCCCACTGCCGCCATCGCAAAATCCCCGGCCGCAGAGACCCATTTCATAAAGTGAACAGGCAGGATCGGAAGAATTATTCCCACCCTCATCAAAAGCATCCAGAGCTGTCCCTGGATCATATGATCATGACCGTCATAATAACCTACGATCCCGTCTATGCTCCACCATACCGCAATCTTCCGAAGCAGCAGATTCAGTACCGTAACGATCACATACGCAAGCAGGATTCTGTGTGCCGCCAGAAAATCCAACAGTTTTTCCTCAAGCTTCGTCATACGGCACCTCCCTTCTCACAGGCGGCTTCAACCGAAGACCTGCCGCATAACGTTCCGATCGTTCCGGCCGTCAGGACTGCATAAACCGCCATATTCAAAAGCGAAAGACCGTAAAACTCAGGCTTCCCCCATCCGTAATAAGCCATTCCGTTGCAAAGGAATCCGGAAACCACCAGCACTCCGGCGGGCACCCGGTACTTTTTGTCAAAGACCGCAAGCACGGGCAGCATAACCTCCGCGGGGAAATTATATCTCTCATGCATCGCGGGCAGGAACATCACGCATGTCATAAGCGCCCAGAGCGTAAGCTCAAGGTCCTGTGCGAAAGTCCATGTCCTCTCCCTGCAGTCCTTTACAAAGCGAACCGTCACCAGTGCAAACACAGTCAGCATCATCCCGATGCCCACTTTCCCGAATACCCAGTAAGGCAGATCCCTCAGCCAGATCCAGACATTCGGATAGTAGTAATACACATAAGGGTACATGGAAGCCTGATCCCCAAGGAAATGCTTCCAGAAATGGAAAAATGAATTTCCGGCCAGCATCGAAGGAATACACAGAACCTGTACCACCGCCGGAACGATCAGAAAATGCAATATCGAAAATGACTTTTCCCTGTAATAAAGCCATACCAGAACGGGAAGGAAGAAGATTCCCTGCGGCTTCATCGCAAAGGATAAACCGAACAGTATCATCCCCCACACCGGATGCTTCTTCAACACAAGATACAGGGACAAAAATCCCGTGAATGCCCAAAGTGCCTCCAGCTGCGCCTGATACCCGCTGTTTCCTATCGTGATCGGAGAAAGCCACACAAGTGCCGCACCAAGCTCGCCGTAGTGCCTCGCAGCATCCGCACTCTTTCCCTTCTCCAGAGCCATCTCCCTCAGGAAAAGAAAACCCACAACAGGTCCAAGCAGATCGAAAATAATCGCCGTCAGCTTAACGCAGACTATATCAGAAAAAGGAAGAAATGTGGACAGATACAAAAGCGCCACATAGGTCACATTGTAGTCGCCGATAAAATCCTTAAAAGCAGAGATATTACCGATATCCCTCACATAATTAAACCAGAGTATGAAATTACCCGTATCAGCCGTCTCACTTCCCAGGAAAAGGAAACGAAGAACAAGCCCCGTGGCAAAAAGCCCCGAAACGATCAACGCTTCAATAAAAAAACTCTTTTTCTTATCCGTAAAACCCATTACTCCACCATCTCAAAATCACTTGCGGGATGCTTGCATACAGGGCATATGAAATCATCCGGAAGCACAGGGCCCACGTACTCATATCCGCATATCTTGCAGCGCCACTTATGGACTCCCTCGGGAAGCTTATTCTCAGCCGCGGGTGCAGCAGAGGGCTTCGGCTTGATATTGTCCTGATAATAAGCATATGTGGCGGAAGACGCCTCCGATAACACAACCATCTCAGTGGGAACACCTATAAAAAGGGTATGCGAACCAAGGTCCAGAGTCTGAGTCACATCTATTGAAAAGTACGCATTTGTTCCCTTGGTTATGTAAGGTATTCCGTTTTCCGCATTTGCATAATCAGAAAATCCCTCGAACTTGTTCGCTTCCCTGCCCGACTGAAAGCCGAAATGCCTGAACAGGTCAAAGGATGCCTCTTCACTTATGACGGAGATATTGGCCTTCTTAGCCTCCATAACAAGGTCATGAGTATAATTGGCTTTATTGACCGCAAAGGAGATCCGGTTAGGCTCCGAAGCAACCTGAATAGCCGTGTTGGTAATGCAGCCGTTAACTTTATCGCCGGCCTTTGTGGTCAGAACAAATAATCCGTAAGACAATTTATACATTGCTTTGGTGTCCATATGTACCTCCTATATAATAAATATCTCCATAGTTTATGCCCCGATATGGTAAAATATATCCTGTTATGAAGATTAAGTCAAAAGATGTGATCAATCTGATATGGTCAGCCGTTTTCGGAGCATGTATTGCTACAGGAATGCGGGTAGAAAAAACTATCGGCGAAGGAATCCCGGCGATCGTTTATTTTCTCATCTGGATAGCCGCAGGTGCAGTGACATTTCTCATAATGACGAGACTTGATAAGGTCCGGAAAGATGCCACATGCCCGAGTCTCCACGGCCCGTTTCCGAAGAAGTTTTTCTTCACCCTTTTCATCTCATTCTTCATACTTTACATTCCGGCGCTCCTAGCGGCATTCCCGGGGTTCTTCTGTTACGATGCCAATACCGAGTCATATATGGTATTTACCTTCAAATATTCCAATCACCACCCTCTTATTCACGAGCTTCTGCTCGGTAATTGCCTCAGAGTCGGATACAGGCTTTTCGGAAACTACAATGCAGGTGTAACCATCTACGTCATCTTCCAGATGATCGTTATGTCGGCAGTCTTCGCTTTTCTCCTCGCAACGCTTAAGCAGATTAATGTTAAAAAGCCCGCACTGATCATATCATTCATCTTCCCGGCATTCTTCCCTACGATACGGATGTTCGTCGTCTGCACGACCAAGGATGTGCTCTTCTCGGCAGGAATAGTTCTGTTTACCACCGCTCTTTTGAGATATATTATCGCCCATCAAAAATCCGATCTGTGGATTCTGTTCATCGGGACATGCATGATCCTGTTCTTCAGAAATAACGGAATATATATCCTTCCCATACCAGCCATTGTCATCTTCATATTCTTCAAAGAACACCGCAAGACGCTTATTCCTATTATTACAGGCATAGTTCTCTATATCGTCACCATAGAAACACTTATTGCCCTTCTCCCCGCCAAAAGAGGAGAACAGGCCGAAATGCTCAGTGTGCCTATGCAGCAGCTTGCAAGGGCATATACACTGAATAAGGAATCCTTTACACAGGAAGAACTGGATACCCTCTATAACATATTCCCGGAAGTGATACTGGAAAGATACAATCCCAAGCTTGCGGATGATATCAAGTTCAACTTCCTTGAAGACAATTTCAAGGCAGATAATGGCAGATATGCCAAACTTTGGTGGAATATCTTCCTGAAGAATCCCGGTCACTATATGGATGCTTTTCTCATTATGACGGACGGATACTGGTATCCCGGAACAGCGATAACCGGATACGAGGGCAAGCTGATCAACACCATAACCTATGGTGAAAGTGCTTATTTCCAATATGAATCAGAGCCTCCTGCAGTCGCATCACCCATATTTAAAGGCCTTAATTCGTTCTATAAGAGTCTGTCACTGGATATCAAATGGCAAAGAATTCCTGTACTTAACCTTATCCTTTCCCCTGCCACATATGTCTGGCTGTTTCTCTTTGCCATGGCAATATCTCTAAAAACAAAAAACGACCTGAAGCTTTTATTCATCATGCCGTTTTTATTGTTACTTACTCTTCTTCTCGGCCCCATCGCATTGGTAAGATATGCTTTACCGTTTATGATGATGACTCCCCTTACAGCAATATATCTATTCGACATTAAGAAAGGTATAAGTAAATGAGATCAAACAGAAAACTCATATATATTGCCGAAATACTACTGATAGCGATCCTGGTGACAGTTTCAGCTTGTATTAACGCAGGTCCTATTTTAAATCGCAAGATAGTATACTTAATTCCGGTTATTATACTGTTTGATCTGTTTCTTATCGAAAAGGATTATGTCCAAAAACACAGATCAGAATTATTCTCTGTATTTCTGATTATTTTCCTGTCCTCGCTCCCGCTTTTCTTAAAAGGCCTTAAATACGGTGATGATCTCATATTTCACCTGAATCGCATTGAAGGTATATATCTGGGACTAAAAGGAGGGATCTTTCCTGTAAAGATCCAGCCGAACTGGTTTAACGGTGCCGGATATGCGTCCGGTGTGATGTACGGAGATATATTCCTCTATATTCCGGCCATACTGAGAATGGCGGGATTTGAAGTCTATGCTTCTTATAAGATTTTTCTGTTTATCATAAATGCAGCTACAGTAGTAGTCGCATATTTCTCATACTCACGTATCTTCGACAATAAGAAGATCGGCCTTCTCTGCTCATTTATATACGCTTTATCGCCTTACAGATTGATAAATATCTACAGGAGAGCTGCAGTGGGTGAATCCCTGGCCATGACTGTTTTGCCTTTGATCACTTTAGCGGTATTTATGATCTACTCAACAGAGTGCCGTAATAAGGACACCAACCGAAAGATTGTCATAATGCTCACAGCCGGAATGAGTGTCCTTATCCAAAGCCACATCCTGTCAACTGAGATGACGGTTCTGTGCATGGCAGCCGTCTGCATCGTGATGTGGAAGAAAACATTCAGAAAAAACGTTATAGCCGTATATCTCAGATCAGCTCTGTTTACCGCATTGCTCAGCATGTATTTCCTTGTTCCGTTTCTGGATTACATGGCAAATCAGGATATGTGGCTTAAGGAACAATTAAATATCGGAGTGTTCAGAAATATAGAAAACAATGCTCTTTCCGTCGGTAATCTCTTTACTTTCTTCTATACCAATTTTACCGATTACGATACAGGGAAGAGCTTTAATCCCGGTCTTATTCTGATGGCAGTGTTGGTGATATCGGTATTCCTGCTAATAAACGGAAAACTTGAAAAGCGTGCCCGGATGTATTTCTGGTTCTCACTGGGCTTTCTTGTATTGTCATCAGATCTGTTTCCCTGGAGATTATGGGGAAAGACTCCGCTTGGATATCTGATGACCTCAGTCCAATCTCCGTGGAGGTTTATTACATACGCGGTATGTTTTCTGACACTTTTATTCGGAGAACTATACAAGATAATACAAGACAATGATCAGTTCAGAAATAATATAAACATTGTTCTGATTACTCTGTCGGTGGTATGCATCTCTGTTTTTTCGAGTGCATATGACGAGTACAGTCACACTGCCTCATACAATGAAGGTTCAGAACTTGATTCTTTCTTTGCCGGTGGAAGGGAATATGTACCCGTAGAAGCCCTGGAAAGCATTCCAGAAACCTTTTCAATATCTGAGGGAGGCGAGATCACAGACTATTCAAGAAATCTCTATCGTTTCAGTATATCAGCAAACACTTCCGCACCGGGATATATCGATCTTCCATTACTTAATTACAAGGGATATGCAGCCGCAGATACAGAGAACGGAAGGATATTTGAAATAACAGCCGGTCCTTCCGCATGTGTTAGAATTCTGATACCGGAAAATTACTCCGGCAATATTTCAGTGGATTTTCGCGAGCCATGGTATTGGAGAGCAGGCGAGCTGCTCTCGCTGATCACTCTGCTCGGATTTATCGCCCTCTCATCCATAAAGCGTATTATGCCTGTTTCTCAGCGGTCTTAACAACCACATTCTTCATGCAGAAATACGGTATTATCATCGAGATAAGTCCGTACCCCCAGGCATATTCGAACATTCCGACAACAGGGGCTACTATTATCATCATTGCCGATATGGCGTAAATAGCATCCTTTTGCTTCAATGCTTTTATGATGCAATAAACCTCCCCGTATACAATCAGGATAATGAACATAATCATTGCAGGGTAACCATAATCCGCACCATATGCGAGGAATATATTATGGGCATCCTGAACATAATGATCAGGCGTTAATTGGAAGCCCTGCTCATCTGAGGGGACACCCCGTAATGTCAGATGATCAAAATACCACTTGTGAATCGTATACCTTACCAATACAGGATCACTGCTTTCTTCGGCAAGTAATGCTCCGTTAGCATTATCAACCGGCTCCTGCTCAGTTATTTCCTCTGTTACTTCATCTGTTAACTCTGCTGTCACCACATCAACTTCTTCCGATACTGCATCATTCGCTTCAAGAATAACGGAAAAACGTCCAAGCGGAGACAAAAGCATCTGCTTAAACCCGATATAATTATCGGAATCAAACTTATTATCCCTGTTTACCGGGTGATAGTTATGATTATCAAAATAATAGAATTTGACATAGGGATTTGTCAGAGGCATATATCGTATTGCCACATAAGTAAGAGGTAATCCCACCAGGAAAAGCAGAGCAAATACACATATATGCTTTAACACATTCCTGCCCGTGATCCGGACATAGAAAACTATATATAATGCAAAAACAAAGAATGCACCAAGCCACCCGGACCTGCTGGCAGTCATATAGATACATGCAAGATCCGCACCGAGAAGAATGTATAGAAAAACGCTAACGATCTTCTTGCACGCATTTTTGTGTGCAAGCAATATCCCCCCTAATAAAGCAGCGAGGACAAAATCAAGAAACAGGCAATTATGATTCGGATTGGAAAAATTTCCCATATATCTGACAATGTCATACGGTCTGAAAAGAAGACAAAATCCGAATTCAAAGAGATAACCGAGTACGAGTCCGATAACCATCCCTTCGGTAATACTCTTCTGCGTGATCTCCTTGTGTGGAGCCAGATAATACATAAGGAAACAAATGAAAAATCTCAGAGCATACAGCGCAAAATCTCCGGTCGAAACAGACATTAGCACCATCAAAAGAAACCATACCGCAAATGCGGGACGATTGAGTGTAAGTTTGTTTTTATCGACAATATAAAAAATGATCGTACTGATCGCGCAGATTCCCATCATAAAAAGACCTGCCACCATAATGATCACTGCAGGATATCTGAAATGAAATTCCGTTCTGAATCTGATACAGATAAATGTGATTCCCGCTATCAGCCCGGCAACCGAATAAATGATATAAATAAGTTTATGCTTTAATATATCGCTGAGCCTGTAGTATGACAGGATCACAAATGACATTATCAGCTCCGTGGTATGGAACGACATATTGATAATCGGACTGTCCCAAGCCAAAGTCTGTTTGATCTGAGTGTTGATAACGAACAGTATAAAGCAAAGAGCTGCGATTACTCTTTGTTTGTTACATAATAACTTTTCTATATATCCGGTCATATTTCAAAAACCTCATACAAATATCATACAGAAATTATATGGATATGTTCTATCTGCACCTGACAAGTTCCCTGTCATCAGGATTTAGTCTGAATAATGAACAATCTTCTATATCCTCTGAGTTCTCAAACAGCATACCATAGTTTTCCGTAAAGTCATCTCCCTCCTGAACAATTGCCACATAAGTCACTTCATTTGATATCAGGCCATTCATAAATTCATCGGGGGATATTTCCGTATTCCAAATGTCTCCTTCAAAAGCCGGGCCACCCAGACTGTAGCCCATATACTGTTCCGCAACGATCGGTCTGCAATAATACTTCATTGCCAGTACATCCAGTCCATTATCGCCTCTGGACAAAACACAGATAATATCATTCTCATCGCAATTATTCTCTATGCTTACAAGCACTGGATCATATTTCTCTTTAAAAGTTATGCTGTCAGAGATATTGTTCCTGGAAATATAATCTGTGACAGCAAGGTTATCCAATGAGAACACTATGACAAAGGATATCAGGACCGTAATTGCGGATTTCCTTGAGAATGCGGTCAATGAATAGAAAAATGTGATAAATACAACCAATGAAAAGAACAGATAACAGATATTCATATATCGATCATATGACATTAAACGAACAGCTTCATATTCGCTAAACCGATAAGCATATATAGCTCCGATAAAGTAAGTGTATAAATACGTCAAAAGCACTGCGGCTACTATATGGAAAAACACTTTTTTCCCGGAATCAATCACTTTACCCCGACGAAAAATGACCACTGCAGCAATGACAGCCAAAACCGTCAAACACATAAAAATATCGAAATATGACAGATAGAGCGGGCCGGCATGAATATTCCTTAACCTGCAGGTATCAACCGCTTTGTTTACAACATTCTGCTTATAATCAGTTCCGGAATGCAGAACAAGCATTTGAATATATTCAAAAATGTCGATGCGGTTACTGAAGTGAGGTGTGACCGCCTCTTTCGCCAATTCCATTTTCCATGAAAGTTTGGCAAGGAATGTAAGCAATAAAGGCAAAAAGCAGATTATGCTTTTCTTTGAGATTACCGGCTTATTGATCCTGTCAACAAAGTAGACCACTCCGCACGTTACCGCAAACAGTATGCCCACATCCTTTAAAAGAACCAGAAAAACACATCCGGTCATTACAGAAAGATCATAAATGCGGTCTTTCTCCTTTGAAAACACGATCAGACAAAAGGTAAATGCTGCGGTAACAGCCACTGCCGGATCGATATATAATGCATCAAAAAACATATCGTAATAAAAACAGCATATTGAAATGGCGCCCGCAGAAACAGATATTAATTCAAGCTTTGATACTCTCTTATCATCAAAAAGGGGAAAAATGAATCCCAGAGTCACCATATGATATGCCGCATATAAACGCCATTCTTCGAAAAGCTTCCCGCCATGTATGAGTGAGTTTAATTCAATGTACAGATACTGTAGCAAAGACATAGCAGGCGGATAGTCTTTAAACATTGAACGGGATACAGGACTTGTGGCAAGATCATCCAAAGTGAACAATACTTTGACGACATCAGCCCAATGTGAGAATTCATCCCATTCATGAACCATCATTCCGATATTTAAACGTGAAACGATAAAAACAAACAGCAGAACAACCCCAAAACATTTACCTAGCTTTTTTAACCGCTCCGCTATCGAACCGTTTTTTAAAAGCTTGACCACACAGAAAACATATAAAAGTATAACCACCAAAAGCAGGGCTATAGTGCCGGCAAACAGATTTCCGAGCAGACCGAAAAAATATAAAAAAACAGAAATCCCCATAATGGTGACGGGGACAACCCTTAATATCTTCTCGTTTCCAAAAGCGTAGGCGAACATACTTCCGGAAAATATGATCAGTGAAAAAACAACAATTGATAACATCAACATCTCCAATTCATTGCATGTTCGATAATACAGTCTGCTTTATATTTTCAGACTGATCAATAAACAATTCCGCGCCGTCATCCCATTCTTCATATCCGGGATTCCCTCTGTGATCAGGCAAGTCATAATGATCTTGTAAATACTGTTCCAAAAAAACTGTATATTTTTCAGCCCCAATAGCATTTACATGATTTCGCTCATAAAAATCCGTCGAAAAATCTAATCCCATTTCATCATAATAATCGTTTGCATTTAAGTAATCATATCCTCTTGAAACCACTGTATCTTTTAACGAATTATATATTTCGTATTCATCCTTGGATATACCATACGGGCAAACAACAAACAATACATTTAGTCGTTTACTATCACAATAATCCAATAATTCATTCATCGTTTTTTCTGCGCCGGGTGCAACGTATGCTCTATCCTCGGAAATAAAGTTTATAGGTTGTTGAACTTCAGCCCATGTTTCCTGTATCTGACACCCCTTATAGGGACAAGGTATTCTGTTATCAATCATCTCCCAAGCTGTTTGATTTCCCAAAGCGACATAATTAGTGTGATATTTGATCAAACTAAAATATAAAGCCACCTTATCCGCATCCAAAATACGATTACCCATATAACGATTTATCAATTTAAATTTGATCAATCCCTCATCAAGTGAATCAGAAGTCAATCGCAATCCTATCTCATCACCATCTTCCGAATAATACTGAAACGATCTGAGACCAATAATATACAGATCAGGATTTTGATATTTTTCAGAAAATTCAAGATAGGCAATAATACTCTCTGCCTGTAACGTGTTCGTAGCCAGATCATATGAAGTAAAACCACAGTCGCTATATGCGCGATACGGCTCCCAATAAACAAAAGCCGCACTTCCGCCAATGTATACAACATCAATGGAATCACTCTTTTCCTCCGGAAAACCGGCCACAGATATTCTGTCATTATACCCAAACGGATTTTGTCTAAACAGATACGTCAAAGACAGGAATATATATATAAACATTCCCACAAAAACGATAAAGCCAATAAACTGTTTAAATCGTTTGAAATAGCTAATAAACTTCATCAATCAAAATCCTTGATAAATAAAATCTCTGGCATCAAACTCCGGGCCATACATCCCATATATGATCACCAAGATGGATAAACCAATCCAAATCACCCACCTAAAAACAAAAGTTTGTTGTTTGATCCAGAGTCTGGCATATTTATACTTTTCGCGTAATATACCTACAACTAAAAGCATTAATAATCCAATCATCAAAATATTCAGGTCTCTGTAGCCTACTCCAAGAGATAGTACACTTTGGTCAAAGAAGATCCAAGGATTAGCATAATCTTTTATAGTAATCACATCCAGGCAGTCTTTAAGGAGCGCCACCCCCCCTGATAATCCATGAGAAAAGAAAGCAGCGCCAACTGCATATATCAGATAAGTTCTCGTAGAACGAAAGAATTTCCAGCTGAAACTATCTGTCCTCATTTCAAACAATGAGGTTATTTTATTAAACACAGGATCCAGTATTGTTCCCAGCATTAGTATAACCCAATACCAAAAACTGACACCAATGATATACCGGTATCCACCATGCCATATTCCCATTACCATCCACAGGAAAAACATACAGACACAGTTCTTCAATACATTTCCGGTGTTTTTTCCGAATCTCTTTCGTGAGGCTTTTCCAAATTTGGACATAATAGCACTTCTCTGGATAGGGAACAGAACATAATCCTTGGCCCACGATCCTAATGTAATATGCCATCTTTGCCAGAATTCTTTGGACGTTTGAGAAAAGAATGGATTGTTAAAATTCTCAGCCAGTTTTATCCCAAATATTTCTGATACTCCCAAAACTATATCCATACATCCCGAAAAATCGCAATACATCTGCAGAGGATACAGCAAAAGAGATATCCATGAATAAAACCCGTGGTAATTAACAAAGTCGGAAGTAATCCCACCAATCAACAGATTAAGTCTCTCAGCAATAACTAGTTTTTTACAAAAGCCCCAAAGGATTCTTTGTGCACCCATACATATTTTGTCGTACTTAAATGATTGGCCTTCGAATAAAGACTGAAGATCTGAGTATCGACTAATGGGTCCGGTTATCAACTGAGGAAAATAAACGGTAAACAAAAATAATTTAAACGGATTTTTTTGCGGAGTAATAGTCTTCCAGTAACAATCAATTACATATCCCAATATTTGAAGAGTAAAATAACCCATCCCCAACGCAGCAATAATGCCAATTCCATCCATCCTAGGAGTTGAGCCAAATATCAGGTGTGCAAAAGGCAGCCACAATCCGCTTCCCTTGACAACAAACCAAAATGAAACAATAAAAATAATAGCCAGAATGCACAAGATAAACGGAGTCTTAGATGAATCAGACTTTTTTCTGATTGATTCCATCATCATTGTAGTCGAATATGCAATCAGCGTATCCGCCACTAAAAACAATATAGTGACCGGATTTCCCGCAAAATAATAAAAGATCAGACTGAGCAGCAACAACTCAGCCCATCTGATCTTCTTAGGGATTATGTAATAAACCACTGCTCCTACAGCTATCAGCACAAGGAACCAAAAGGAAGTAATGCTCATATTTACTTTCCAAGTTCAAGAATTATATCAACCATTTCACCGACATTTTTCATGGAAACAACTTTTCCCATAGGTATCTTGAAATCAAACTCCTCCTCCACGCCCTCAATAAGATTAATGTGCTCGAAGGAATCCCATCCGTCAACATCATCTGCAACAGTTTCATCATGGAGTTCGATCGAATCATCATCCAGTATTTCTCTGAACACCTTATTCAGTCTTTCATAAACTTCTTCTCTGGTCATAATCTTATCTCCTTATTTCATT
>JAEEGI010002860.1_pt1 | contig 41696 bp, 40 predicted proteins | sample 8958751 | NCBI WGS metagenome assembly JAEEGI01 (sample SAMN16246545, study PRJNA631951) | gut metagenome | biome: gut microbiome; feature: rumen; material: KS-attached | host: Bos | place: Iran: Karaj | collected 2018-10 | reverse complement strand
GAGAAACCCGTGGATATTGCCACCGTCACCGAACAGCTGAAACGCGATGGCACGCTGGAGGATGTGGGCGGCCCCATATATCTGCTGGATCTCAACCAGCATGTGGCCTCGTCGGCACACATAGAGTATCACGCCAAGATTCTTGCACAGAAATCCCTTGCCCGCCAGCTCATTTCCTACGCCAGCATGCTGGAGACAAAAGCCTTCGATGAGACCATCGATGTGGAGGATTTGATGCAGGAGGCTGAGGGATCACTCTTCGAACTGTCACAGCGCAACATGAAGAAGGATTACACAGCTATCGACCCAGTGATAGCCCAAGCTGTGAAGACGATCCAGAATGCTGCCAAGAATACCGATGGACTGACGGGTGTTTCGACGGGCTATTATAAGCTCGATGATATCACCAGCGGATGGCAGGCGTCTGACCTAGTGATCATCGCGGGACGCCCTGCGATGGGTAAGACTTCGTTCGCACTCTCGATGGCGAAAAACATTGCTGCAGACTTGAAGGTGCCGATGGCATTCTTCTCACTTGAAATGTCGAATGTTCAGTTGGTGAACCGTCTCATCTCGAATGCCTGTGAGATTCAAGGTTCGAAGATCCTGAACGGACAGTTGCAACGTGACGAATGGGAACGTCTGGACAAGCGCATCAACAACCTGTTGGGTGCGCCGTTATATATTGACGATACACCAGGTCTCTCGGTGTTTGAACTGAGAACCAAAGCCCGCCGACTAGTGAGGGAACACGGTGTAAAATTGATTATGATCGATTATCTGCAGTTGATGAATGCCAACGGCATGCGTTTTTCGTCTCGTCAGGAAGAGGTGTCAACGATTTCCCGTTCTTTGAAAGGTCTGGCGAAGGAGTTGGATATCCCTATCTTGGCCCTGAGTCAGTTGAACCGTGGTGTGGAGAGTCGTGAAGGACTGGAAGGTAAGCGTCCACAATTGTCAGACCTGCGTGAATCGGGTGCTATCGAGCAGGATGCAGATATGGTGATCTTCGTGCATCGTCCGGAGTATTATCATATCTATCAGGATGATAACGGCAGAGACTTGCACGGTATGGCTCAGATCATCATTGCCAAGCACCGTAAGGGTGCGACGGGTGATGTGCTGCTGACCTTCCGAGGCGAATATACTCGTTTTGAGAATCCTGAGGACAAGAACCTTGGTAATCGTGCACCGATGGGTGGCGGAGAAATCCTTGGATCAAAGGTGAACGGTAATAACAACACACCGCCAGATATGCATGAGGGTTATGATCCGTTTGGCGGAGGTGCCCCGATACCACCACCTGACAGCAACGGACCGCTACCGTTCTAAATCAATAAATCCCCGCTGAATGGCGGGGATTCTTGTTTTATTTATATTTCTCTATTAAAGCATCTGCTTGGGTGTCACCGAGCTCTTTGGCTTTGCGGAGATTCTCTATACCTTCTTTTTTCTGTCCTTTCAGGCATTGCCCAAGTCCGAGGAAAAGATGACCGTCGCTATTGGAAGGATCGAGGGCGATACACTCCTTGGCGGTGGCAATAGCCTGGTCGTAGAGCCCTACACGGATCTCGAGTGAGGCTTTCTCGGCATAGTAGAGAATCTCATTGGGATTCATTTGGATAGCACGGTTAATATCGTTGAGTGCCTGTTGATAGAGGCGTCCCTGGATCTCCACCTGATGACGGATATAGTAGAAGTTGTCGTTGACAGTAGCTGTCATAAGTGTCTCATACTCATTCATGTCACTGACTGCATCACGATAAAGTCCTGCGTTACGACGCGCCTCGGCACGCGCCCAGAGGTAGGGAGCAATCTCTTTCAGATAAGGACGACTGAACATAGCGATGGTACTGTCCATGAGTGCGAGCATCGCCGTTGTATCTTTCTGCATCTCCTTGCAACGGGCGGCAGCGAAGGAAATTTCGGCACTACGCAGGTTGGTGGATAGCAGTCCCTGGTAAATGTCATAGGCCTCTTGATACTGTTTCATCGCAAAGCGGATATTAGCCTCCAACTGTCGGTAGGTAGGCTGGGCATTGAGCGCATTGGCTGCCTGTATCTGTTGCAAAGCCTTTTCAAGACTCCAACCGGCATAAGGCTGTGCACTCTGAAAGATTTCCTTATTATAGATCATACGGGCGTAGTTGAAGTGTGCATCGTCCTTGGGGTTGGCCAACTTCAAAGCCTGTTCCATGTCACGCTCAGCACCAGAGAAGTCACCTGCGAGCGTCTCCTGTTGTGCTCTGTACATATAACCTTCAGGTGCATTAGGGAACTGCTGGATGAAATCGCGGATAAGTGATACATACTGGGCAGAGTCAACCTGTGAACCAGCGAAATAAAGTACAAGTGTAGCCTCTTTGATATCTGTAGGCAGAAGTTTCTTTACTTGTGTGAGTCGGAGTGTCTCGTTATTGAATGTAAGACCTGTGATCTTCAGGGAGTCGGCAAAACTGGCGCTGACGGCATAACTCAGACTATCCCCGAGGACGGCTGGCTGCTGCATCATACCGATGACCTGTCCAGAGGCATTCAGTAAAGGACAACTGACCTGATTTTCACCCATGGAGAGGGCGACGGTGTAGTAGGGATTGTTGCCTTGGAAGGTCTCTGCCTTACGCACAGGACCACTCTTTATGGCTTTCACCTCATGATAGGGAAGCAAATAAGCCACACTGCCAACAGGAGCGATGGTAGAACTGATGGAAAGAGGCTGCGACTTGACATTGCTGACACGGAACTTCACCACATCGTACATATCGTTGGCTCCCAGGATGCCTGCGACTTGCAGTTCTTTTCCCTGGGCATCGATAACCACCGCACGGGCTGCTCCCTTGAAGGGCGTGAAGTTACTGACGGCCTCACCATTGGTACCTGTGAAGAATCCGTTGCTGCTGGCTATCAGAGAACCGTCGGCAGCAAAGGTCTTCAGGGTGAACACTGAACGAGAGGCATTTTTCACCCAGCCTGGCTGAGCGAAAGTGCTGACTACTGCAAAGAGCAGACAGCCTATGATACTGATTTTCTTCATATACGTAATAATTCTTTTGCGTTTTGGATGGCTGCATCGGAGACATCACTACCAGAGAGCATCTGGGCAATCTCACGGATGCGTTCTTCGAAAGACAACTCTGTCATACGACTGATGGTGCCTTGGACTGTCTCTTCCTTCTCTACTTTATAGTGCGTGGTGCCGAGGGCGGCAATCTGCGGCAAATGGGTGATGCTGATGACCTGACGCTCGTGGCGTCCCATCTCCTGCATGATCTCTGCCATCTTCTCGGCAATCTTTCCGCTGACTCCCGTATCGATCTCGTCAAAGATGATGGTGGGGAGTTTGACAGCCCCACTGATCATGGCTTTCAGCGAGAGCATGACACGGGCAATCTCACCACCAGAGGCCACCTGAGAGACAGGTTGGAGTGGGGTGGAGGTGTTGGCACTGAAGAGGAAGGCAACCTTATCCTGACCTGTGCGTCCGAGTGTATCTTCAGTAATCTGAATACTGAAACGGACATTGGGCATGCCTAAGGGAACGAGACGTGATTGCATTTCCTTCTCAATCTGCTGTGCTGCCTTCTGACGACGTTTGGTCAGGATATCAGCTTCTTTCTTCGCTTGTGTCTGAAGATTAGAAAGACGTTGCTGGAGTGCAGCAAGAGCCTCGTCACTATTCTCTATGTTATTCAACTGGGATTTGAGTTCTTCGCGCTTAGCGATTAACTCCGAAACGTTCTCAACGTGATATTTCTTCTCCAGATCATACAGACGATCCAGACGGTTGTTGATGGCATCGAGTTCCGCAGGATCGAAGTCAACACGTTCCAATTGATTAGAAATCTCCTCAGAGATATCCTTCAATTCGATATAACTGCTTTCAAGGCGCTGTGCCAGTTCGCTGGCATCGGGGAATACCCGTTGGATACCACTCAGAGCCATACGGGCAGTACGAAGGGCACTGACGATGCCTGTCTCATCAGCAGAGAGCGCATTGTCTGCTTCGTATAGAGCACTTTTGATTTCCTCTGCGTGACTCATCGTATCACTCTTCTGTTCCAGTTCTTCCTGTTCGTCTTCCACGAGGTTCGCATTTGTCAGTTCTTCATATTGAAACTGCAGGAAATCCTGGTTCTGACGATTATTGTCAATGGCTTCGCGCAATGTTTCTAGTTCCTTACTGACAGACAGATAATTACTATATGTCTGCTGGTATTGAGTGAGAGGTTTGGCGTTGTCAGCGATGATATCCACCACACTGAGTTGGAAGTCCTGCTTATTCAACAGGAGATTCTGGTGTTGGGAATGAATATCAATGAGTTGTTCTCCAAGTTCCTTTAACAAAACCAGTTGTACAGGTGTATCGTTGATAAAAGCACGACTCTTGCCTGCACTTGTCAGTTCACGACGGATGATACAGTCAGTGGGATCGTATTCGATATCATTCTCGGTAAAGAAAGTCTCCATACCATAGCGTGAAATATCGAAGTGAGCCTCGATGACACACTTATCCTTGATGACCTTGGAGTCGGCACGCTGACCTAACAGGAGTCCGATAGCCCCTAAGATGATGCTCTTGCCCGCACCAGTCTCGCCGGTGATGACAGAGAATCCCTGATAGAAGTCGATATCGAGTTCGTCGATAAGGGTGAAGTTCTTAATATATAGTCTCTTTAGCATATTATTTCTTGATGTTTTCCCAAGCATTACTCTGGGAGGCATTGAGCGACATCAGTAGGTCGTAGATACGTTCTTTCTCCTTCTGCGTGCCTTTACCTTGATAGATGTTTACCAGTTCGTCGCGCTTATAATCAGTCCATATCTGTGGCAGATAACTCATGGGCTTGTTCTCATGAGCACTCTGTAGATCGTTTACAAGGGCTTCAGAAATCTCAGTGCGACCACGCTCCGCATTGTTGGCCATCTCGTCGAGGCCTTTACGGTAATAGTCGTACTGAAGTTGACGGAATGGGCGCATCGACTCATCAAGATAATCGTTGATGATGGCAAAGCGGTTCCGATTGTTCTCAAATGCTTTCCATCCAGAGAAACCCAACTCATGTGCATTGTTCACCAGATACTTACAACGCTGCAAGACATCAGTGCCTGCCATCGGCGCAAAACTGTCGAGGTTGAGTCCGATGATCAGATAGGCGTAATAGGCGAGGAGGGCAGGGAGTTGCTGGTCTATGATCTCGTCGTTAAAGTTCAACTGATCGAACTGGATGAAGTCAAAATTGAACTGGTCATCCTTATTATTATATAAGGTAGAAGTGTAGGCAGAGTTATAGACAGGTCGGTTAGCCTGGATCAGTGCCGAACAGTTGAAACGGTTATCCTCACGGATATAGGCATTGACGGTGATGTTCAGACTACACTGGATACGTTCGTTCTTTTGGAACTGCAACGGAGTCCACTGCCGTTCGTTGATGAACTGTTCGATGGTCTGCTGGAGATTCTCAAACACGCCGACTTCCGTACCGGAGATCTGTCTGTGATTGATATTAACCTTAACTTGCAGCTCCTGTGCGTGTAAGCCAAGAACTGCAAGTATGAAAAGGGGTGTGAATATCGTCCGAAAGATTGTCATCCGTTAAGATTGGCCTCACGCAGACGGATGCGCGTAAGCACCTGTTTTGTGTTATAGGTGAAATCGCCAGCCAGGATCCAACTATAGTAGCCGGGATCAATTTGGAGAACATCGGCGACAGGGATTCCCTTGTGTTTGCCGAAGTTGAACACCTCCGTGATTCGCGGTTTACCATCCTTATCGAGCAGGACATTGCCATGACGGTCTTTCATCTCACCCCAGATGATTCGGCCAGCGAAATCGACGTAGTTGTTCATCTTCGAGAACTCTGCCAGTTTATCCATATCGTTCTCCAACACCTTCTCCTCATCCTCATTGGCACCTGGGGCATACTTGTCGAGTTCCCCCATAAGCACACGATAGGTAGCCTCTGTATCCTGATCTGCACGATGAGCCTCGAAATCGTCCTCCATCTTTCGCCCGCAATAGAACTTATAGGCGGCGGCGAGATTACGCTTCTCCATACGTTTGAAGATGGTACAGGCATCAATCATTCGACTCTTGGAGAAGTCGAAATCAACGCCTGCACGCAGGAACTCTTCTGCCAGTAGGGGGATATCGAAGTGGTTGGAATTAAAGCCTGCAAAATCACATCCTGCAAACTTGGTGGCAAGTGTCTGACCCAGTTGCTTGAATGTCGGCTTATCCTTCACATCCTCGTTAGTGATACCTGTCAACTGACTGATCGTCGGATCGATAGGTTTCTCGGGGTTCACCAGTTCGTTTCCACGTTCTTCCTTTCCGTCAGGATAGACCTTGATATAGGAAATCTGTATGATGCGGTCTTTTACAAGATCGAGCCCCGTCGTTTCCAAGTCGAAAATGACAATCGGTTTTGTAAGATTCAGTTTCATTGATCTGTAAACTCCAAACTTAGTCGTTAATCAACATCGGCATCAGAAGCATCAGCACATCCTGATTCTCAGGCTGCTCAGAGGGGAGAACCAGTCCTGCACGACTGGGATCTGCCAGCTGTATGATGACTTCCGGACAATCAAAGTTGCTTAATACCTCAATGAAGGAAGAACCCTTGAAACCAATAGACATAGGATTACCGTTATAATCGCAAGACATACGCTCGGTGGCTGTCTTTGAGAAGTCGTAGTCCTCAGCGTCAAGCTGCAGGGTAGACCCCTCCACATGGAAACGGATCAGATTGCTGGAGCCATTAGCGAAAGGCTGTACACGACGCAGCGCTGCCAACAGACCAAGACGATCCACATGCATCTCATTAGGATTGTTCTGAGGAATCACAGAGTTGTAATTGGGGAAGCGTCCCTCAATCAGACGGCACTGCAGGGTTCCATCACCATAATTGATCTCTGCATTACGCTCATCGAAACGGATCGTTACATCACCACCGTCTTTACCCAGCAGGTTCTTCAGCAGATTGGCAGGTTTCTTAGGCAGAATGAATGCGGCGGGCTGGTCGCTCTTAATCGTAAACACTTTATTACGTACGAGTTTATGACCGTCAGAAGCCACCACAGCAAGATGATCGGGAGTCAGATCGAAATAGATACCGTTCATCACAGGACGCAACTCGTCCTGAGCAGTTGCAAAGATAGAGCGGTTGATATTCTCTGCCAAAACAGCATTGGGAATGGTGATCGTGTTTGCAAAGTCGTTCACAGGCTGAGACATAGGGAACTCATCGGCATTTTCGATTGGCAGTGAGAACAGACCATTCTGATAGGAGATCTTTACCAGGTTCTGCTGCTGATCCACCTCAAAGGTGATGGGCTGCTCAGAGAAACCTTTCACGGCTTCCAGAAGATTGTGGCTGTCAATGGCAAAACGACAGTTTCCGTCGCTCTCTGTCAGTTCAAGCTGCGTCTTCATGATGTTTTCACTGTCTGATGCAGTCAGACGAAGCACGTTGTCATTGATTTCAAAGACGAAATCACCCAGGATGGGCAAGGCATTCTTACTGTTGATGACTCTCGAAAGTGCAGAGAGCTTTGAGCTCAGTGCGGTACTTGATAATGTAAATCGCATAGTTTTATAGCTTTCTTGTTATTTATTACATATTTAATAATTGAGCACAAAATTACAAAAAAACGTTGTAATGCGCAAAATTTTCAGCAGAAAATGATGCTTTTCAAACTATTTTTAGTAATTTCGCCACGTGAAAACGAAAAATTCAACAAAATAAAACATTTAATTATGGAATTAACAGGTAAAATTATTGCCGTTCTTCAGGCAAACAGTGGTGTGTCTAATCGTACAGGAAATCCCTGGATGTCTCAGGAGTATGTGATTGAAGTTCCGGGGCAGTATCCCCGCAAATGTGTCTTCCGTATTTTTGGCGAAGACCGTATCAAACAGTTCAATATCCAGCAAGGAGAAGATATTACGGTACAGTTTGATATTGATGCCCATGAGTATAACGGGCGTTGGTTTAATGAGATTCGTGCATATAATGTAGTTCGTGGTCAGGTTCAACCTGTAACACCTGGTGCAACACCATTCCCGCCAGCTGGTGGTGCCACATCACCATTCCCACCGGCACAGGAACCTGCATCAGAAGGATCAGCTGACGATCTGCCATTCTAAAATTATATTTTTAAAGAAATAGGCATAATAATGGATGCCGTTCTCCATTTTTGGGAACGGCATTATTGTTTCTCTAAAATAAAAGAGGTAGAGTACTCTTTATTATTTATTTATCATAATGCTGATTCAGATAATAATAAGCAGATTGTTACCTTGATAAAAAATAAGGTTTATTTTACCATTGGTCACGATCTTCCAAAACTTTAAATTTTATGCGCTGTTGTACGAGTGATTCCAAATTTAAGAAAAATGAAATGGTTGTTTCTTCATTGGCCGGACAACTGGCAAATGTTTTACCAATTGGACTGATAATAGCGCTTTGTCCACGATAATGGCAATACTTGTCATCACCAACACGATTACATGCAATAACAAAAGCCTGATTCTCAATAGCTCGTGCTCTTGTAAGAATCTGCCAGGCATTCTGACGAGACTCTGGCCAGTTGGCTACACATATTATTATATCATATTGTAAACCATCAGCATAACGACTCCATACAGGAAAGCGCAAATCATAACATGTAAGCAGCAAAATACGGAAACCCATATATTCTACGATAGTATGGCTCTCTCCTGGCTCGAAATAACGGTCTTCATGACCATAACGAAATAAATGGTGTTTATCATAATATGAAACGACTCCTGTCCTGCCATTTACGAAATAATGTCGATTTTTGAATTTTCCATCCAGAGAAATTGCAAGACTTCCACATATAGCGCAATGATGCTTATCTGCTATCTTTATCATCCACGATAATGATTTACATTCATTTGCATCTTCTGCAATACCAAATGGTTCTGTCGCAAACCCTGTACTCCACATTTCTGGTAATACATAAAGGTCACTATCTGGAGCCTGTGACATCAGATATTCTACCTTTTTAATGTTCTCATCGGGGTTTCCCCATACACTATTCAGCTGTAAGATCGTAACTTTCATCGAATATAAAAATCTTGTATTAATTGTTGGTACCAAGAACTCCTGACATTCGGAGATTCCTCAATAATACCATCTTCTATATATAATTCTTCTACAGGTTGTTTCACTAATTCGATCAGCTGACGTTTCGGCTGTTTCTTCGGTGTGGTTCGAATCAGACAGATACGTGAAAGAAAGAATCCTGAGAGATTGGCTTCTGCCTCTATTGCAGAACGACACTCCGATGGTATCACCAAAGAAAACAAACCATCGGATTTCAATAATCTGAAAGCAGATTTCATCAGTCCTTCATATGTAAGACTGATGGTATGTCTTGCGATTGTGCGCTTTTGATTCGGACAAGTCAAAGCATCTACAAAATACGGCGGATTACTCACAATGGCATCAAAACCCTCATAAGAGTCAAAATCCAAGACATTCTGTGCTCGTATCTCAACCCTTGACGCAAATGGTGATATTGCTACATTTTCTTGTGCTTGGCTTACGGCCTCACCATCGATGTCGATACCAAGAACTGTCGCTTCCGGAAAGCGTTGAGCCATCATCAGAGCGATGAGCCCTGTCCCTGTGCCAATGTCGAGGATCCGGGCCGAGTTTATTGGCACCTGAGCCCAAGCACCTAATAAAGTACCGTCTGTTCCTACCTTCATCGCACAGCGTTGCTGATGAATGGTAAACTGTTTGAATTGAAAGTAATCATTTGCCATAATTTCGCTACAAAGGTAACATAAAAAATCGATTATTCGCGTGAAAAAGCAAATTATTTGTTAATTCTTTAATCCTTCATTCGTCTTTCTTATTTATTATTAGTAACTTTGCACCCGTTTTTTAAGAGAGAAATAATTTAGAAGTATGAGTAATCAGAATAAGAATTCAGCATTTCAGATGATAGCCGACATTGAAGGGGATATAAAGGATATATTGAATATCAATCCCCCCGATAATGTACCTATCCTGCCTGTGCGAAACCTGGTATTGTTTCCTGGAGTGGTCTCCCCTATCCTCATTGGTAGGGATTCAAGTAAGATAGTGATACAGAAAGCCGAGAAAAGAGGTGAACTTATTGGAATTATTTGTCAGCGTGACCCTGAGGTTGACGTACCATTGCAGGAAGACCTCTATAAGACAGGTGTATTTGCAAAGGTGATGAAGCTATTGACATTGCCTAATGGTAATATCACAGCCATCGTGCAGTGTCATAGCAGATTACAGCTTAACAGAATCACTCAGACATCACCCTATCTTGAGGGTGATGTTGAGGCATTGACGGATTTGGATCCTGAAAAAAGGGATCGTGAGTTCAAAACAGCTATGGATGACCTTCGCAATCTTGTTAATGAGTATATAAATGTAAGTGAGGACATCCCCGACGAAGCAACCTTTGCCATCAAGAATATTACCAATAATATCATGGCACTGAACTTCGTATGCTCTAACATGCCATTCCCTGTTAAGGAAAAGATCAAGTTGTTGGAGATGGAGTCTGTAAAAGAACGTCTCTTCAATGTGATGAAAATCATCAATCGCGAAATCAACCTTCAAAATCTGAAAGCTGACATCCGTAACAAAACTCGTGAGGATATTGATGAACAACAACGCAACTACTTCTTGCAACAGCAGATTAAGAACATGCAGGCAGAGATGGGTAACGAGTCTTCGCCTGAGAAATATGAATTGCTGAAGAAGGCAGAAGGAAAAAAATGGCCTGCAGAGATCAGTAAGACTTTTTTTAAGGAAGCCGACAAGTTGGACAATCTGAATCCTCAGAGTCCTGAATTCAATGTACTTTTGAATTATCTTCAGACGCTCGTAAGTCTTCCCTGGGGTGAATATACCACTGATGATTTGGATCTGAAGCGAGCTCAGAAGATTCTGGATCAGGATCATTATGGTATGGAGAAAGTAAAAGAGCGTATCCTTGAATATATGGCTGTGCTTGCCCTTCGTGGTGACCTGAAGAGTCCTATTCTCTGTCTCTATGGTCCTCCAGGTGTTGGTAAGACCTCACTTGGGAAATCGATTGCTGCTGCCATGAAACGTAAATATGTACGAATATCTCTGGGTGGTCTTCACGATGAAGCTGAGATACGCGGACATCGTCGAACCTATATCGGTGCGATGCCAGGTCGTATCATCAAGTCTATCCAAAAAGCAGGGTCCAGCAACCCAGTGTTTATTCTTGATGAGATTGACAAGGTGACGCAGATGACCCATAATGGTGATCCTGCATCTGCGATGTTAGAGGTGCTTGACCCAGAACAGAATAATGCTTTCCACGATAATTATCTCGATGTGGATTATGATCTCTCAAAGGTGTTGTTTATTGCTACAGCTAACAACCTGAGTACCATCCCTCGGCCCCTACTCGACCGTATGGAGATCATTGAGGTGAGCGGTTATATCACAGAAGAGAAGATCGAAATTGCCAAACGTCATTTGATTCCTCGTGAGTTGGATAACACCGGACAAAATGTCAAAGGCTTAAAGCCTACATTTAACAAGGCTTCCATTGAGATGATCATCGAACGATATACGCGTGAGAGTGGTGTCCGTCAGTTAGAGAAGCAAATTAATAAGGCGCTCCGTAAGATTGCCTACAAACGCCAGTTGGAGGATAATGCCGACTATAAGAAAATCACACCTGCGGAAATTGAGGATCTGTTGGGTAAACCACCTTTCTATCGTGACATTTATCAGGGTAATGATTATGCAGGCGTAGTAACAGGATTAGCATGGACGAGTGTTGGTGGAGAAATTCTGTTTATTGAGACCTCGTTGTCAAAAGGAAAAGGTAATAAGCTCACGTTGACGGGAAACCTTGGCGATGTAATGAAAGAATCGGCTATTTTGGCTCTGGAATATGTGAAGGCTCATGCAGAGACTTTGAATATTGATTACCGTATCTTCGACAATTGGAACATTCATATCCATGTACCAGAAGGGGCTACGCCTAAGGATGGTCCATCTGCCGGTATTACCATCGCTACCAGTATCGCTTCTGCCCTTACCCAGCGAAAGATTCGCAAGAACACCGCAATGACTGGCGAGATCACCCTTCGTGGAAAAGTTCTGCCCGTAGGTGGTATCAAGGAGAAAATCCTTGCTGCCAAACGTGCTGGCATCACCGATATCGTGATGTGTTGTGAGAATGAGAAAGATATCCTTGAAATTCCCGATATGTATCTGAAAGGTGTCACTTTCCATTATGTTGAGAATGTGCAGGATGTGTGGAACTTTGCTTTGACGGATGAGATCGTTAAAAATCCTCTGGACTTCACTATCCAGGAAGATGAAAAGAAAGATGAGAAGAAATGACGTTTGAACTGCAACATACCGATTCTGCCAGTGATGCTCGTGCTGGTATCATTACCACCGATCACGGACAGATTCAGACACCTATCTTTATGCCTGTCGGAACGGCTGGTACTGTGAAAGGTGTACACTTCTCTGAACTACGTGATCAGGTGAAAGCACAGATCATCTTGGGTAACACCTATCATCTGTATCTCAGACCTGGTCTCGATATTCTCCGAAAAGCAGGTGGACTGCATAAGTTTAATACTTGGGATCGTCCTATTCTCACAGATAGTGGTGGTTTTCAGGTGTTCTCACTGACAGGTATTCGAAAACTGCGTGAAGAAGGTTGTGAGTTTCAGAGTCATATAGACGGTTCCAAGCATATCTTCACGCCAGAGAACGTGATGGATACGGAGCGTATCATCGGTGCTGATATCATGATGGCACTCGACGAGTGTCCTCCAGGACAGAGTGATTATCAGTACGCCAAGAAGTCATTGGGATTGACCCAGCGTTGGTTGGAGCGCTGTGTGAAACGTTTTAAAGAGACAGAACCTCTGTATGGCTATAACCAGACATTATTCCCTATTGTTCAGGGATGTACCTATAAGGATCTGCGTCAGGATGCAGCCAAGCATGTCTGTGATATCCTGGGACAGCTTAATGATGGTGGTGGAGCATCTATCGGCGGATTGGCTGTCGGTGAGCCCACGGAGGTGATGTATGAAATGATTGAAGTGGTGAATGAAATTCTGCCCAAGGATCGTCCCCGTTATCTGATGGGGGTCGGAACACCGCAGAATATCCTTGAGGCTATCGAACGAGGTATTGATATGTTCGACTGTGTGATGCCTACTCGTAACGGACGTAATGCCATGCTCTTCACCTATGAAGGAACAATGAACATGCGTAACAAAAAGTGGGAAGATGATTTCTCACCTATCGACCCTGATGGTTGTTACATCGATCAGTTGCATACGAAGGCTTATCTTCACCATCTCTTCAAAGCTCAGGAATTGCTTGCCATGCAGATAGCCTCCATCCATAATCTTGCATTCTATCTGCGATTGGTAACCGATGCACGTCAACATATCATCGCAGGCGACTTTGTACAATGGAAACGTAGTGTCATCGACAAATTAGGACAACGACGATGAATAAAGAAAACATGAAACGGTATCTCGTTCTGATCGTTAAATATTGGCGGCAGTTACGTAGAAGTGTTGGGAAAGTTTGGAGGAAGATCAATCCTGCTCAGTTCTTGACACGTCTCGACCGTTACATCATGGCAAAATTTATCGGGACCTATATCTACTCGATCATTCTGATCATCTCTATTGCCATTGTCTTTGACGTGAATGAGAACCTTTCCAAGTTTGCTACGAATGGGGCACCACTGAAGGCTATCGTCTTCGATTATTATGCCAACTTCGTTCCATACTTCTCAAACCTGTTCTCACCATTGTTCGTCTTCATTGCTGTCATCTTCTTTACCTCCAAATTGGCAGGCAATAGCGAGATCATTGCCATGTTGGCAGCAGGTGTGAGTTTCAAGCGGCTCATGAAGCCTTATATGCTCTCAGCAGCTTTGATAGCTGTTGTGAATTTCTATCTCATCTCCAATGTTATTCCTCATGGTACGGTGACTCGTCAAGATTTCGAAGCCAAATATAAAAATTCTAAGCGTACCACCTCAGCCAGTAATGTACAGCTGATGGTAGAACCAGGTATCATTGCTTACATCCAAAGCTACGACAACCGCACCAAGACAGGTTATGGTTTCTCGTTGGATAAGTTTGAGAACAAGAAATTGGTAAGTCACATGACGGCTTCAACAATCCGTTATGACTCTATCAGTGAAACGCGTTTCCATTGGAAAGCCAACAACTACAAGATTAGAAAGCTGAAAGGTTTGCGTGAAGAGATTACGACTGGTGCCATGATAGATACCGTCATTCATATGGAACCTATGGATCTGGTATTTTCCAATGGGCAGCAGGAGACACTAACCTCATCTGAATTACGACAATATATCTCCAAACAGACAGAACGCGGTTCAGGCAATGTGGTGCAGTATGAAGTGGAATACCATAAACGTTTTGCCACCTCATTTGCCTCCTTCATCCTGACCATTATTGGTGTGAGTCTCTCAAGCCGCAAGCGTAAAGGTGGTATGGGACTCTATCTGGGTATTGGTCTGGCACTTTCTTTCTCCTATATTCTGTTGCAGACAGTTAGTGCTACCTTTGCCATCAATGCGGACACCCCGCCGATACTGGCTGCGTGGATTCCGAATATTCTGTATTCTATTATTGCATATTTCTGTTACCGACAAGCACCGAATTAATGAAATTTGAAGAAACATATCTGAACGATAATATCCTTGATGCCCTCTATGATATGCATTTTGAGGATATGACTCCTATTCAGGAACGTTGCATTCCAGAGATTCTTGATGGGTATGATGTGCTGGGTGTGGCTCAGACGGGTACTGGAAAAACTGCAGCCTATCTTTTGCCGATTCTTTCCCAACTCGATGATGGCGGCTATCCCAAAGATGCCATCAACTGTATCATCATGTCACCCACACGAGAACTTGCCCAACAGATTGATCAGGCCATGCAAGGCTTCGGCTATTATCTTGATGGTGTCAGTAGTGTAGCCGTCTACGGTGGCAATGATGCAGGACGCTATGATCAGGAACTGCGAGGTATGCGTTTGGGGGCCGATGTGCTCATAGCCACACCAGGTCGTCTGTTGAGCCACCTGAAAGTGGGCAATCTCGACCTCAGCCGATGTTCTTTCTTTGTGCTCGATGAGGCTGACCGTATGTTGGACATGGGATTTATCGACGACATCATGAAACTGGTACAGGAACTGCCTGAGAGTTGTCAGCGCATCATGTTCTCCGCCACCATGCCAAAGAAAATCCGCGAGTTGGCTGTTCAGTTGCTGCACGATCCTGTAGAGGTAAAGATTGCCGTATCGAAACCTGCAGAGAAAATCCAACAGAGTGCCTATGTCTGCTACGACCCACAGAAACTGAAGATTATCAATCACATCTTCAAGCAGGGAGACTTGAAACGTGTGATTATCTTCTCAGGTAAGAAAGAACGTGTGAAAGAGATCAACCGCAGCCTGAAGTCCATGCATATCAACTGCGACCAGATGCATAGTGATCTCTCTCAGCAGGAACGCGACGAGGTGATGTATCGCTTCAAGGCAGGACAGACGGATGTGCTCGTAGCTACCGATATTGTGGCAAGAGGTATTGATATCGATGACATCCGCACTGTTATTAACTACGATGTGCCCCATGATGCAGAGGACTATGTACACCGTATTGGTCGTACAGCCCGTGCTGATCGTGATGGTGTGGCTATTACCTTTATCAGCGATACAGACATCTACCGTTTCCAGCAAATAGAGCATTTTCTGGGTAAGGAAGTAGAGAAAGTTGCCTTACCAGAAGGAATTGGTGAGGGACCCGAATATACCAAGCGTGAGAAGAAGCGTTCCAATACCCGACGTCACGGTCGTTGGCATAGTAAGGGTAACGGACGAAATAATCAAAAGAAAACCAAGAAGAATAAGTGATATGTTGACAGCTCCTATCTGCAAGATTAATCTCGGACTAAATGTCGTAGAGAAACGCCCCGATGGTTATCACAACCTTGAGACCGTGTTCTATCCAGTACCTATCTGTGATGCACTGGAGGTATTTCCTATGGATCCGCAGTTCCCTTCTGATGTCGATTGCGACCTGAAAGTCACCAACCTCCATATCGAGGGCGATGAGCAGAAGAATCTGGTGGTGAAAGCCTATCATCTTCTGAAACAAGACTTCCCTACTCTGCCACGTATCCACACACATCTTTATAAAGGTATTCCTACGCAGGCTGGTATGGGAGGAGGTTCCAGCGATTGCGGTTTCATGATTACATTGCTGAACAGTCAGTTCAACCTCGGACTCTCTGAGCAGCAGATGATCGACTACGCCGCCAAGTTAGGTGCTGACTGTGCATTCTTCGTTGTCAATCGTCCTGTCTATGCAGAAGGTATTGGTGAGAAGATGCAGTCTATCGACTTAGATTTGAAAGGCTGGCATTTGGCTATTGTGCGCCCTGCTATCCCCGTCTCTACGAAAGAGGCCTTCTCACTGATTACCCCTTGTCATCCTGTACACAATTGTCGTGATATCGTGATGCAGCCTGTGGAGACCTGGCGTGGTTTACTCACAAATGACTTTGAGAAGAGTGTCTTTGCCATTCATCCTGAGATTGGGGCTATTAAGGACCGTCTCTATGATATGGGGGCTGTCTATGCTGCGATGTCTGGGTCTGGCAGTAGTTTGTTTGGGTTGTTCCGTTCACCGGTAGATCTTAGTGACTTCAATGAAGAAGGAACTTTCAAGACCTGCATCTCTTTGTGACGTGAAAGAAATGGACCTCGATTCACATCGAAGTCCATTCACAACACAAACACAAAATCGGTTCCTTCGAACCGTTTTTTTATTGGATACCGTCCTTACGGAGTTTCTCCTGCCACTTCCAGGCACTCTTCAGCACCTCTTCAGTAGGTGTCTCAGCCTTCCAGCCCAACACCTTGTTGGCCTTGTCAACATTACCCCATACTTGTTCGATATCACCTTCACGACGTGGTGCAAACTCCCAGTTCACTTTCACGCCTGTAGCTTTCTCAAAACCCTGAACAACCTCTAAGGTTGAAAGACCCTTACCAGTACCAATGTTGAAAATCTCTACAGCTTCCGTTTCAGGCTTGTCGAGAACACGCTCCATTGCCTTGACGTGAGCTTTAGCCAAATCTACCACATAGATATAGTCACGGATACAAGTCTTATCAGGCGTGTTATAGTCGTTTCCGAATATCTTCAGCTGCTTGCGGATTCCCATTGCCGTCTGTGTAACAAATGGAATCAGGTTCATGGGCACGCCATTGGGCAACTCACCAATCAGTGCTGTGGGATGGGCACCAATCGGATTGAAGTAACGCAGGATGATGCTCTTAATGGGTGCACCTGAATGAACATAGTCATGAATAATCTCCTCGTTGATCTGCTTGGTGTTGCCATAGGGGCTCATCGCCTTCTGCACAGGTGCATCCTCCGTTACAGGCAGATACTCTTTTGAGGGCTGACCATATACCGTACAGCTTGATGAGAAGATAATGCCCTTCACATCATACTTCGGCATCAGTTCCAGCAGATTAATCAGCGATACAAGGTTGTTGCGATAGTACATCAATGGTTTTTCCACACTCTCACCCACAGCTTTATTTGCAGCAAAGTGAATGATACCCTCAATCTTCGGATACTTCTTGAAGATACCTTCCAGTGCTTCAAAATCACAGCAATCCACCTTTTCGAACGCAGGACGGATACCCGTAATCTTCTCAATACCGTCAATCACATTCTCATTAGAGTTTGAGAGGTTATCGATTATTACCACCTCATAACCTGCTTCCTGCAGTTCTACTGTTGTATGGCTTCCAATAAAACCAGTACCACCAGTGACCAAAATTGTCTGTTTCATACTCTTATATTTTTAATTCTACATTATATATAATTATCTATATGCTGACCAGAGCTATTTGCAGGATCTCTTTTGTCTGCTCCGCCACTCTGACTCTGTTATCTATCCTTTTCCCAACAAGCCAAATGATCTGTCCTTCCCTGTCTGTCACCACCAACTGGCTCTGCTTCTCAAATAGTGAGCACTTCAGGTCTGTCAGATAATCACTCACCAGTTTCCTGCCTGTCATCCCAAAAGGTATAAAGAAATCCCCATTCTCTATTGGTCTGACGGTTAATGGGAATTTTACCTTTGCTTTATCTATTGTGATACAATCATTTGACCTTGAAATAGATATATTTTCCTTGTTCTTTATATCGATACAGCATCCTTCATCCAAACGATAACGTCCTTCCTCAGGAATCCTAAGCGATCTTATAGGTGCTTTACGTGGTGCCAGCACCAGTTGATCCCTGTCTATCAGCAATACATAATCAGGGGTCTCAAATACCCTACCCGATGTTCCCTCCAGATGCTCAGCCAACTGTTCTACCTGTGTGGTATTGAATCCTTTCTTTGCCAACCATTCATAGAGAAACAGTTCTGGAGATGGTAATCGCCTCAGTTGCGTAATGGCTACAGTCTCCTTCTGAGCATTGTGCTCGATGAGATCTTCTTGCTGATGCTTGATAGCTGCCTCCACCACCTTCTCCGTCTCCTGCATGAAACGGGCGGTTTTACCGATATTCTCAGCTACACTTGGATTGATCTGCTCCAACAAAGGTAGCACATTTAATCGGATTTTATTCCTCAATACGTCGTCCACCAGATTTGTAGAGTCGGTCACATAAGGCTGTCCGATGGAATGGAGATAATCCTCAATCTCCTGACGACTTACAGCTAGCAGCGGTCTCACGATTTCACCATAATTGGCTCTGATACCTGTCAGTCCGTGAACACCACTTCCTCTCATCAGGTTCATCAGCAAGGTCTCTACAGCATCATCACGATGATGGGCCACACACACCTTCTCAGCCCCTATATCCTGTCTAAGCTGTCGGAAATAACCGTAGCGTAGCTCTCTCGCAGCCATTTCAATACTTACTTGATGTAAGGCTGCATATTCCTTTGTGTCAAAGTGAATTAAATGAAGTGGAATTGCTTTCTGTTCGCAGAGATTCTTCACAAAGTCCTCATCCCGATTGCTCTCCTCACCTCTCAGATGAAAATTGCAATGTGCTGCCTCAATGCGATAGCCAAGATCCTTCAGGATCAGCAACAGCGCCACGCTGTCTGCCCCACCACTCAGAGCCACGAGATATAATCCCTCACGCCTCAGAAGCCCTTGCTTCGCGATGAAATCAGCAACCTTATCTTTCACTTCTCACTTTTTATTCTCACTCCACATACAACACCAGTCCTTTCAGATACTCACCCTCAGGGTGATAGATATTGATAGGATGATCCGCAGGCTGATGCAACTGATGCAGGATTCTCACCTTGCGCCCTGCCTGGGCAGCAGCCGTAAACACCGCATTGCGGAAATGGTCCTTTGTCACCACCTGTGAACAGCTGAACGTAAAGAGGATGCCACCTGGTTGAATCTTCTGGAATGCCTTGTTGTTCAGACGGGTATAACCTTTTAGCGCGTTATGAAGCGCACCACGGTGTTTGGCAAAAGCTGGGGGATCAAGAATGATTAGATCATACTGATCACCAGCCTGTTCCAGGTATTTGAAGGCATCCTCACAAAATGCCTGATGACGCTGATCGCCAGGGAAATTAAGCTCCACATTGCGATTCGTCAGTTCGATGGCCTTAGCACTGCTATCTACAGAATGCACCAACTCTGCCCCACCTCTCATCGCATAAAACGAGAATCCACCGGTATAACAGAACATATTCAGCACCTTCTTACCTTTGGCAAAGTGCTCCAGCATCGAACGGTTCTCACGCTGATCTACAAAGAATCCTGTTTTCTGACCACGTAGCCAGTCCACATAGAACTTCAATCCGTTCTCAACAGCCACATTATCTTCCGATCCACCATAGAGAAATCCGTTCTCCATATCGTCCATAAACGGCAGCGTGGTCTCACTCTTATAGTAGATATTCTCCAGTCTTCCTCCCATCACCTGTACCAGTTGGGCGGCAATGGCCTTACGGCAAAGGTGCATACCGATGCTGTGAGCCTGCATCACAGCAGTTTTACCATAAACGTCGATCACGAGTCCTGGTAGCAGATCACCCTCTCCATGAACCAAGCGGTAAGTGTTATTATCAGGATTATCAGCAATGCCGATAGCTTGTCTCATCTTCAAGGCCGAAAGCAGACGTGAAGCCCAGAACTGATCGTCGATGGGCACATCACGGAAAGAAAGCACTCTCACAGCGATAGAACCTGCCTGATAGTGCCCGATAGCGATGAAATCGCCGTTATTCTTTAATACCCTGACGATCTCACCTTCTTCGATACCCTGGTCTGCATGCTGGATGGCACCAGAGAACACCCAGGGATGAAAACGCATCAAACTCTCTTCCTTACCGCGTTTCAGATATATCTGTCTCATCATGTTCTTGCTTGTTTTCTTCTTCTCTGACAACTAGTTCGTAGTCTCCTGATTCCTTCAGTCTTAACACCTCTTCATAGATGCGGACACACGCCCAGGCATCAATGGCTGCATAGGTCTTCTGGGTGTCCTTCAGGATATCCCTTTCCCAATTCGACAATCTGTCAGCCTTACTGATACGTTCACCAAACAGGTTTGCATATATCTTCACCAGACTCTGGTCCTCAATACCTAACTCTCTCACCATATCCTGCAAATCTACGAAGGAACCTGGTTGAAACTCACCCAATTCCCGCAGTGACAGCAGGTCGTTCTTCCAAGCTAAACCTACCTTCGTCACCGTCTTGTCACCCAACAGCCTGGCCACAGCTGGACACATCCCGATATAGTTCAGGCGAAACAGGAAGCAAATCGACTGATTCGCCACCTGCAACAGGGCGCATTTGTAATGTTTACCTTTGGTGAACGACGGACGAGTCTCTGTATCCAGACCTAGTACAGACTGGGCCAACAGATAATCCACCGCCGTCTCCGCTTCTGCAGGTGAATTGATGACGACGATCTTGCCTTTGTAGTCGACTCTTCTCAGGGTGGCAATCGTAGGCTTGTCGAACTTGTTATATATCAACTTTTTCATTTCTTGGTGCAAAAATACAAAAAAATCATCAATTTTTGATGAAATCTAAGTTTTTTCGACTACTTTTGCAACAAAATTGTGAAATAAGACAGATATGGCTAAGAAAAAGAGTGAGTCTAAGTCAAAAAATAGTGGCTTTAACCTGACAAATGTTTTAGGATTCAAAGATATTTTCCATAACGAAAAGCTGAACTTCGTACTCGGCTGTATCCTCGTGTGTGTGGCTATCTACCTCATTCTGGCTTTCATCTCCTACTTCTCTACGGGAGCTGCTGACCAGAGTCTGATAGAAGACCCTCGCGATGGTGAAGTGCTGAATGCCCATCATGAGTTCAGTAACACCTGTGGCAGCATTGGCTCCTACGCTTCATGGTTTTTCATCAAGCGCTGTTTCGGCCTGCCCGCTTTTCTCATCCCTGTCTTCATCCTCTTATTAGGCACCAATCTTATCCGTGCCTTCAAGGTCAACCTGCTCAAGTGGTTCCTCTCCTTGATGATCCTGATGATATGGGCTTCCATCACTTTGGCTAAGTTCCTGGCACCCTTTATGACGGATGCCTGGTTCAATCCGGGTGGCGATCATGGTGCCTATATCTGTCAGTATATCGAGAATCTCGTAGGTTCGCCTGGTCTGACAGCTCTCCTCGTGCTGACAGCCCTCGCCTTCCTAACTTATATCAGTGCTGAGACCATCTTCTTCGTTCGTAAGATTTTAAATCCTACCAGATTCATCGACAAGGTAAAGTTCAAGATTACCAACAATGATCCTGAAGAGAAAGCCTATTCCTACGAACAGCAGATTGTTGACGAAGAGGAACCAGAAGAAGAACCTATGGTCTTCGACGATCCAGCCCCGCAGCAAGTAGAGTTTCAGGAAAACAATAAGGCTGTCGTTATTGATCCTGTTTATACGCAGCAGCCTGAGAAGCCCGCTGCCCCAATCGCTCCTGCCGCTGCCGACAAAGTTGATATGGAAATCGAGGTGGCTGAGGGTGAAGCTGCTGCCGACGCGATGACGGTAGCCCCTGCCCTTGAGGATCTGGAACCCTACGACCCCAAGCGCGACCTCGAGAACTACAAGTATCCGACGCTCGACCTGCTGAAGAAATACGATAACGATGGTAAGCCCTATATTGATATGGACGAGCAGAATGCCAACAAGAACCGCATCGTGGAGGTGCTCCGTACCTTTGGTGTCGAGATCTCCAGCATCAAGGCTACCGTTGGTCCTACCATCACCCTCTACGAGATCACCCTCGCTGCTGGTGTCCGTATCTCAAAGATCCGTTCACTTGAAGATGATATTGCCCTGTCGCTCTCAGCCCTCGGCATCCGTATCATCGCGCCGATTCCTGGTAAGGGAACGGTGGGTATCGAGGTTCCAAATGCCAAACCCAGCGTGGTATCGATGGAATCCATCCTTAACTCCAAGAAATTCCAAGAGACTACGATGGAGCTGCCCTGTGCCATGGGCAAGACCATTACCAATGAGGTATTCATGTTCGACTTGGCCAAAGCGCCTCACCTTCTCGTGGCTGGTGCCACAGGTCAAGGTAAGTCTGTCGGCCTGAATGCCATCCTCACCTCTTTATTATATAAGAAGCATCCTGCAGAGATGAAAATTGTGCTCGTCGATCCTAAGATGGTGGAATTCAGTATCTATAAGACCATCGAGCGTCATTTCCTGGCGGCCCTTCCTGAAGAGGTGGATAGTCCGATCATCACCGATACCACAAAGGTGGTTCGCACCCTGAATTCACTCTGTGTGGAGATGGATGCCCGTTACGAGCTGCTGATGGCTGCTGGTGAGCGTAACATCAAGGATTATAACAAGAAATTCAAAGAACGCAAGCTCAACCCAGAGAAGGGACATCGCTATATGCCTTACATCGTGGTGGTCATCGATGAGTATGGTGATCTGATCATGACAGCTGGTAAGGAGATTGAACTGCCCATCGCCCGTATCGCCCAGAAGGCACGTGCTGTGGGTATCCACATGATCATCGCCACCCAGCGTCCTACCACGAACATCATCACTGGTACCATCAAGGCCAACTTCCCAGGACGTATTGCCTTCAAGGTCAGCCAGGGTATCGACTCTAAGACCATTCTTGACCGTATGGGTGCCAACCAGCTCATTGGTCGTGGTGATATGCTCTATCTGCAGGGCAACGATCCTATCCGTGTACAGTGTGCCTTCGTTGACACACCTGAGGTGGTGGATATTAACAATTTCATTGCTTCACAGCAGGGCTATGGCGCACCTTACGAACTGCCAGAGCCGAAGATGGAAGAAAGCGACATGGGTGGTGAGTCTGCTGATGTAGATCTCACCCATCTCGATCCCCTCTTCGAGGATGCAGCCCGTCTGATTGTCAGCAACCAGAGTGGTTCCACCTCTCTCATCCAACGAAAGTTCGCCATCGGCTACAACCGTGCTGGCCGTCTGATGGATCAGTTGGAGAAGGCTGGTGTCGTGGGTGCCGCTATGGGCAGCAAGCCGCGTGAGGTGATGGTTCTCGACGAAGTCAGCCTGAACAACCTGTTGAGTAATCTTAAGTAAAAGACAAAATAAGGTAAAAAGAGAAATGAAAAAGATTTGTTTTCTGATTCTGGCGGCACTCATCAGTACCGTCTCTATGGCACAGACCGCAAAGAGTGTTCTCGATAAAGCAGCGGCCAACATTACAGTGAAAGATGGCATCAAGGCCAACTTCAAAATGGTGGGAGGCATCGGCAATGCCACAGGCACCATCCTCATCAAAGGAAAGAAATTCCACGCCACCACACATAAAGCTATCGTCTGGTTCGACGGCAAAACCATGTGGACCTATATGAAGGACAACGAGGAAGTCAACGTCAGCAATCCTTCGGAGGCGCAGCTGCAGGCCATCAACCCCTACAACTTCATCAACCTCTATAAGAGCGGCTACACCAGTACCCTCAACAGTACGGGCAATGCCTACGTAGTTCACCTGACTTCTACCGCTAAGGACCAGAAGATCAAGGAACTCTTCATCACCATCGACAAGCAGAGCTATCATCCCACGAAGGTGAAGCTCCTGCAGGGAAAGAGCTGGACTGAATTCGACATCTCTAATCTCTCGAAGGCGAAACTTGCCGACTCAGAGTTCCGTTTCAATGCCAAGGACTTCCCCAAGGCAGAGGTCATCGATCTGCGATAACACCTCACAGACCTCATGAACAGATTCCAGCTATATCAGCTCCTGCGCAGGAACAATCGTCTGAGCACAAGGCGCAGTCCGCTGTTTGAACAGAGTAAATGGGCCAAGGCACTTCTCTACTTCGTAGGGGCACTCTTCGCCCTTTACCTTATTATATATGGTATCATCATCGCGATGACTGCCGATGGCTATGCAGGTGTGATGGTATCGATGATGCCCTTCATCCTCATCATCGACTATCTGTTGCGCTTCATCTTCCAGACCACGCCAGGTGTGATGGTGAAACCCTATATCCTGCAGCCGATCTCGCGTTATACGGCCATCGAGTGTTTCCTCATCTCTTCCCACTTCAGTGGCTATAACTTCCTGTGGCTCGCCATGTTCCTGCCCTACTCGATCATCATCCTCATAGCGGGAGCAGGCTTCTGGCCAGTACTGATAGAGCTTGTGGGTTGTCAGCTGTTCATCATGCTCAACAGTCAGATCTATCTGTTCTTCCGCACATTCATCAATCGCAACGTCCTGTGGTTCCTCGCCTCCATGGTGTTCTATATGCTGTTCTTCTGGCCGTTGCTGATGAAGTTCGACGCCGACACCTTCGGCAAGATGCTCGACCTCTATGCCACCTTCGGGCGCAGCGGTTGGCTTCTGCCAGTCCTGATCGTCTGTCTCGTCGGATTCTTCTTCGTTAACCGCTATCTCCAGTTCAGATTCATCTATGAGGAGATCTCTAAAAAGAAGGAGCGCGCCCTGAAGCATATCTCGCAGTTCGGCTTCCTCAACCGTTTCGGATTGATTGGCGAATACCTGAAGATAGAGATCAAGTCGAACATGCGCAACAAGGCCATGCGGAGCCGTTGCATCTTGAGTCTGTCAATGATTGTCGTCTTCTCATCGCTTACGGCTTATACCGATATTTATAACAGCACGTTCATGACCAACTTCTGGTGCATCTACTGCTTTGCGCTCTTCAGCGTCACCTCACTGACGAAGTTCATGGGACAGGAGGGCAACTACATCGACCTGCTGATGTTGCATGAGGAGAACATCATCGCCCTGCTCAAAGCCAAGTTCTGGTTCTACACCTTTGCCCTGCTCATCCCCTTCCTCATCATGTTGCCAGCCGTCTTCAAAGGCAAGTTCACCTGGCTCATGATCTTCGCCTATATGAGTCTCGCTGCAGGACTGGTTCATTTCATCCTCTTCCAACTGGCAGTCTATAACAAACAGACCATTCCCCTTCAGCTGAAGATCACCAGTGGTTCCAACATCGAAAACGGATGGCAGCTCGTCATCGAGATGCTGGCACTCTGCGCACCAGGCATCATCGTCAGCACAGGCTTTGTGCTGGCAGGCGAGACCCCCACTTACATCTTCATGATTCTGCTGGGTCTGGCATTGGTTTTCCTGCATCCGCTGTGGATCCGAAACATCTATCAGCGCATGATGAAACGCCGTTATGAGAACCTTGAGGGCTTCCATACCACCCGTCAATAGGGCAAAATGCCCATAAATACAACTTTTTTGAAAGAAATTCCATAAAAAGTTTGGTGGTTTCAGAAAAAGTGTGTACCTTTGCACCCGCAAACGAGAAAGGATGCACCCGTAGCTCAGTTGGTAGAGCACCTGACTCTTAATCAGGGTGTCCAGGGTTCGAGCCCCTGCGGGTGTACAAAAGAGAGGTTTTCACCTCTCTTTTTTTATTGCTGAACCTTAATATATACGCCGTCGAAGGCGACACCCATGCCGAAACATCCTAGCGTGCTATAGGGCGTGGTCGTCTTCAACACCACGAACTTCTTAAAGAAATGGGCACTGAAGCCATAGCCGCAGTCATTGACATTCTCATAATTGAAATAGTCGTGTGTTCCTTCGCCCAGTACTGCAGGACGGTCAGGTTCACTCTTTCCCTCAGCGATATTGCCAGGCGCATTGCTCACCTCGAAATGCAACTTATACTTGCCAGCGCCACGGAACTTCACGTTGCCGCCCATCATTGAATTATAACGGGGATTCCAAATGGAATAAGCATATTCACGTCCGATGTTCTGCGGATCCTCGTAGTCAAGATAATCAGTTACATTGATAGGTCCGGTTATCGCATCATCATTCCAACTGAAATTCTTCATTGGCAGCGATTTCTCTGTCCTCGGATTCGTCCAGGTGCCTTCTGAGATATAGGTCGGTTCGTTTTCTTCCTCTACGATCTTAAACATCATCGTTCCTGTGATGGTGCCGTCGCTTTGGTATTCTTTCAGATAATACCAGCCATCTTCCGTTGGTGCTCCAACTACTAAGATGGGCGCAGGGTTCTTTGCCTTGGGATAGAATATCTCACCCACTGCGATCTCATCACCGTTCACAGCGAACTTCAACCTGACGGGAATCTTGTCACCCAGTGTTCCCTCAAAACTGTACTCTCCTAAAACGTCTGCCTGTGCAGCCATTGCAAACAACAGGGAGAAAAACAAAAATACTTTCTTCATCATGTATGATTTATCCGATAGTAATGGTATAACGACTCATGAATGAGGCACCTGGCAACAGATGGTTCATCAGTGGCTTGTCCTTAAACTCCCCGTCAAATCCCCTTGGATCACCTAAACCGTACCATGGCTCTATGCATACGAAGGGTGCCTGCTTGTCATACGGACTCCAGAAGGCGCAAACAGGTGTCTTATAGTCAACCGTCACTGCGGGCTCACCGTTAGTATCCATTAGCATGGCACGGTGTGTCTGACACTTGTGTATCTTCACGGAGTCATTGCGGAACAGGTTGTTGTTAATCTCCATGATGCCGCTGTCAGCCTCCAACGGCACTTCCACCATGTCGTTGCTGCCGTCGGCATAGCTCTTCAGCGAATCCATCGGCTCCTCGTTATCAAGCTTAATCATACCGTCCAGTTTCCCACTGGGCATGTTGAAGGCGGGGTGCCCACCGATCTGGAAGTGAATCTCCTTGGTGTCCGTGTTCTCCACGTGCCAGATCACGTGTATCTTGTTGCCTTCCAGTCTGTAGCTGATAGCCAGGTTAAAGCGGTAAGGATACACCTTCAGCGTCTCCTCACTCTCGTGCAGCGCCAGTGTCACCTGGTTCTCAGCCTGTTTCACAACGGTAAACTCCGTGTCGCGTGCGAATCCGTGTCTGGGCAGATGATACTCCTGTCCATCCACGCGATAGGTGTCGTTGTTCACGCTACACACGATGGGGAACAGGATGGGCGAATGCCTGGGCCACAGGTCTCCTGCCTGCCACATATACTCCCTACCCTCATTGTCTTTCACACTCTGGAGTTCTGCTCCCATCTCAGCGACCTTAATAGCCAACAGTTCATTCTTCAGTTCAATCATAGTCATTTATAGTTTTAAAAAAATTAATACATCAGTAAAAAAAGTGGGTCCTAAGTTTGGTGGTATCATAAAAAATGCCTACCTTTGCACCCGCAAATCGCCGATATGGCTCAGTTGGTAGAGCAACGCATTCGTAATGCGTAGGTCCCCGGTTCGAGTCCGGGTATCGGCTCAGATTTTAAAAACCTACATTTCAAAGACACTTATTGCGGAATTAGCACATCGGTAGTGCACGGGCTTCCCAAGCCTGGGAGGCGGGTTCGATTCCCGTATTCCGCTCTTTTTATCTCAATCGGATGGGATCCCCCACTTTGATCTGATAGTCAGCGTCCAACTTATTCAACTTATACAGCGACTCCACGCGGATGCCGTACTTCTGTGCGATGGTGTACATCGACTCCCCCTGACGCACATAATGGCTGTAACCCTTATAATCCTTGGGGGCCTTCTTCTGCTTCTTCTTCAACCAGATGATCTCGCCTGGCTCCAGTTCGTCATGCTTATCACGCTCGTTATACTTTGCCAGCTTCCTATAGCTGATACCCATCTCCTTGGCCAGCGACTTGAAGGTGTCGCCCTGACGGGCGATGGTATAGTAGTTCTTGTTGAACGCCTTGATCACATGCATATCCCGACTGTTCACAGCCTGCTCCTTCGTGTGCTCATACATGAACTTGTCATAGTGCTTCGCCTCGTCATACTGGTAGAGCTTATACAGTTGGATAATCTCTATCAGCTTATTGGCATATTGCGGATTCGTGGCATAGCCGGCAGCCTTCAGTCCCTTCGCCCAACCCTTGTAGTCGGTCTTCTTCAGTGAGAACAGCTGCTTATATCTCGGACTGTTTACCAGGAACTTCGAGTGATCCTCATACGACTCAAAGGCGGAATCATACGCACGGAAGCACTCATTTTTCTCATCGTCGTCGTGATAGGTCTTACGCCCGTTCCAGCCGTTACACTTGATGCCGAAGTGGTTATTACCCCTGACGGCCAACTCGCTTCTGCCAGCACCACTCTCAAACACGCCCTGTGCCAGTGTGATCGACGCAGGGATATTATACCGCTGCATCTGCTCGATGGCCACATCCTTATATTGGTTGAAATATTGCTGGTACGTCTGGTTCCATGTGATCTGTCCAAACGCTGAAATCGACATGAAAAGTGCTATAGAGATAAAAAACTTCTTCATCTTTTTACAATTCTTTGTGCAAAAGTAGTGATAATTCCCGAAATATTCGTATTTTTGCCCAAAATTATCGCAAAATATGGAACAACTGGAGCTAAAAACCGTCATTAACGCCTGTCAAATGGAAGAACTGTCGCCAGCCGACCAGCATCTCATGTCGCTGGCCATCGAAGCCACGCAGCGCAGTTATGCCCCCTACTCCCACTTCCATGTGGGCGCTGCCGTCCGTTTGGATAATGGCGTTGAGATCATCGGCTGCAATCAGGAGAATGCGGCCTATCCCTCAGGCCTCTGTGCTGAGCGTACAGCCCTCTTCGCCGCTGGTGCCCAGTATCCCGATGTGGGTGTCGATACCCTCGCCATTGCCGCCCGTGGCACGGATGGAGAGCTATTGGAAGAGCCCTGCAGCCCCTGTGGCAGTTGCCGTCAGGTCATCATCGAGACGGAGACGCGTGCCAAGCATCCCATCCGTATCCTGCTCTACGGTCGCCGCTGCATCTACATCATCGACGGCATCCGTCAGCTCATGCCCTTAATGTTCTCTGAGTTTTAATAACAGCCTTTGCCCTTGGCTGTCGATTCTTCGCTGAGGTGGAAGTCATACTCCAGCTTCTCCTCTTCGATCTTCACGAATTGATCCTTACCCTCTATCTCGTCTGTCGGACTCTCCCAGATGATATCCTTGAAGTGGCCGCTATCCATAGCCTCCATCCTGAGCAGACAGTTCTCGAAGCGATAATCCACTTCGTCGCCCACCTGCTCTCTCATCACCTCGTCGTCCTCATAGCCTGTGGCGATCGTCCCTTCACACACGAAGCGCTTCAAGGGGCAATCATCCCCGTTCACCAGTCGGATGGCAGCACCTCGTTCCGCCTCAAACGGATAGAACTGCGCGATGGTGCAATAGCTGATCTCTGCCATGCCGCCGATCACAGCCAGGCAGTCGCCCTTCGCGTTCGTCAACTGACAATGGTCTATCTTCACCTTCGCATTCGTCACCTCCACGCCAACGCCCTTCGAGTTGTGTACCACGCAATCCTGCATCACCAGGCGATACGCCTCCTCATCCAGCTTCGCCTGATCCATCACGAGGGCATCGGTGGCATTCCTGATCTCCGTATCCACCAGCTCATTATCCGTCGAAGATTCGTAGAAATGTACGCCCTTCCACTGGCCACTGATACGGTCGTATGGCAGATAGTTAAACATATAGTCGAGCCTGTCGCCTCTCAGCAGACAGTCCTCCGTCTTCAGTGAGCCATACACCTCCACGCCCGAGGCATCGTGGAAATAAAGTTCTGTGTTCCTGAGTGTCAGCGTAGCCCCTTCCTTCACGGTCAGGTTGCCATAGATCACCAAAGGCACCGCCGACTCAATCACAGAATCCTCAGCGATCTCAGGGTCATACAGCTTCTTCGCGTCCCATGCCCACGCCCGCAGGTTCACCGCCTGTTCCGTACCGTTCTCCTGAACGAACAGCAGGTCGTCCTCTACCAGTTTCGGCTCCAGCTGATGGGTGGTCTGAGCCGTCAGCTCCACGAACACCAGCAGACTGTCCTTTCGTCTCACATCCACGTTGCTGACTTGCGAGCCGTTCGAATTATCGAGATAGATGCCGTCCACATTCACCCTGAAGCCCGTCTGGTTACCCTTCTTCAGCCTCACCGTCTGCAGTCGCAGTCCGTTATCCTGGCGGTTATACACCCAGAACGAATACGTCGAAGAAGGCGTGTTGCTGAACACCGTATCGATCTGCAACGTATCCACCTCGAAGTCCAGACGCATGCCAGCACCTGTCGAGAACTTATCCTCATCCTCGCAGGCCACTATTATCAGCGCAACTATCAGCACATAAAAAATCCGTTTCATCTTAATGATAAAACGGACTTTTCTTCGATTTATTGCGTCTTACTTGAAGTATCTCTTCAGCAAGCCTGCGAATCCTGCACCATGACGGGCCTCGTCCTTCGCCATCTCGTGCACGGTGTCGTGGATAGCATCGAAGCCAGCCACCTTCGCATTCTTGGCAATACGGAACTTATCCTCGCAAGCACCAGCCTCGGCAGCAGCGCGCTTCTCCAGGTTCGTCTTCGTATCCCATACGCACTCACCCAGCAGCTCAGCAAACTTGGCAGCATGCTCAGCCTCCTCGAAAGCGTAGCGCTTGAAAGCCTCGGCGATCTCGGGATAACCTTCGCGGTCGGCCTGACGACTCATAGCCAGATACATACCAACCTCACCACACTCACCGTTGAAGTGGTTACGCAGGTCGTCAATCATCTCCTGGCTCACGCCCTCGGGCTTGCCGTCGCCAATCTTGTGAACTGTGGCAAAGGTCATCTCGCCATCGTCCTTCAGCTCAGAGAACTTGTCGGCAGGAGCCTTACAGATGGGGCACTTCTCGGGAGCAGCATCGCCTTCATAGATATATCCACAAACGGCGCAAATAAACTTTTTCTTCATAATCGCATTTGTTTTTAAGTTATTAATAATAATATGTGTCTCTAGAGTTTTTGAATTTCTGTCTGCAAATATACGAACTTAATTCCAATTCTCCAAACTTTTCGGCACATTTATTTTAAAATGGTGCATGTTGCACGTTGCGCGATGCTCAGAACATGCTGCCCGTCTTCCTGTATTTGGCTATACCGTTCTCCATTCCCGTCTTCTCCACGATATGGTCTTTCTGAAGCCGACTGATCTTCATGCGGGCTGATCCGGTACTGCTCAACTTATAGATCCGCATCACATCTTCAGTCGTAAACTCATCAGGCAGCCGACTGAAACCTTCAAGCGTTTTCTGACGTCTCATCACATTGACTGAGGCATCTTTCAGCTTATTGTCGAAATAGGCTTCTGCCAGGGCTCCGAAGTAGTGACGCTGACAGGCATACTGGATATTCGTCATCAGTTCTGCCAGTCGCCAGTCCGTCTCGTCCGTCTCGAACGACCCACACCAGAACTGTCCGTCCTGCTTCATCTGGTCCCAGTGGCGCATCACGATAAACGGCGCAGAGAAGTTCAATCCGTGATAGGCGCAGCGCTTCAGCAGCATCTCCTCAGCCTTCGAATCGTTCTCCTCAGCATCGGCCATCCTTCGTGCCGTCCATTCGTAGAGCTCATCCACGATCTTCTGCACGGAGAGTTCTCCTTTCATGCGATCCAGTTTCTCAGCCCATGCCTTCAGACGCTCGTCGCTCTCTAGATCCACCTCGCGCTCACGGCTCATCATCTGGAAATTGGTTGCAGGCAGCGGAATACAAGTCAGACGCGTGGCGAGACCACTTCCGAAATTCTGCTCGTTCACCATCTTCTTCAGGGCTAAGGGTGTACCCGTATAGATAAAATTCCAGATCACATAAAACTCCTGAAACACACTATCCACGTTCGAATAGGCCTGACCGTCCTCCTCGTTGTGGAAGGCTTTGAGCTGCAGGGCCTGCTTGTCGATGTAGGCGCCACCCTTCTGTAGTGACAGCGTGTTATCCAACTCGGTGTCAAACGTCAACATGTGCAGCTGCATCGGCTCACCATCCACTTCCTCCGTGGCGTTCACCATGTCCTGAATGAACTGGGCGTTTGAGGTACGGGCTGGGTGGATGCGAACCACCACCTTCGGTTTCTTGGGCTTCTCCTTATTCGCTCCCTTCGTGCGCATCTGTTCGCGATAGGCATTGATGGCATCCTTGCCAATCTGATCGGCTGCCACAATCGGCGCAGCCAATAGTTTAAACAGTCGCGTGGCAAAGCTCTTACCTGAAGCAGGATCACCGATAATCAGCGTCGAGTTATTGAGCCTGCGCAGCTCTTCAGGTCGATGATAGAACCTGTAAGTACACCTTGTCATCAAGGTCATCATCAGTCCCCCAGCCACAAACAGCGCCGCAGGATATTGGTTGCGTTTCAACCCTTTACAGATATCCTTCAGCAACGGGAAATGCTCGCTCAGTTTCTCAATCTGCTCACCCCATTCCCACAGCCAGCGATTCATATTCTCCTCCGCCAACCTATCACTCGGGCCAGGCCCCAGTGATAGGTTTTTGGCTTTCAAGATCGTCTGCATCATCTTCGACACGCCTTTGGGCGTCTCTTTGCAGGCCGACTCTACGATACTATGAACCTCTTCTTCGCTGAGACCCAATCGTGGCATGATCTGAAGTAGTAGTGCCTTGTTGTTATCACAGATCGCCCTTAGGTTCACGGCCAACTGATAGAGTTTCACATTACGCTCTCCCTCTTGTGGCTCGCCCCCGTTCTGTCGCCACCATTCAGCAATGATCTCCTCATACGGCACCCCCTTGAAAGTTTTTTCTGGCAACGGACTACACGACTTAAGGACTTTTTCTTTATCAGCTTGGCCAGTCGTGTCAGTCCTGTTGTCCGTTGCTAAAGAATTCTCATTCGTAGCCTGTGAATGACCGTCTCGATATAGAGCAGTATATCGCTCAGCAAACGCCTTATTCTCATACGTAAATAATTCCTTATCCAAATAAAGTATGTCAGATTCTTTACAAACGTAACTCATCCTCGATGAATCCTTTCCGCTCTCATCGATTGTCACATTACCAAGCTCACGCGCCATAACATACTGATTATCAATAAGATTTCCGATATTCGCGTCAGCTTTAAACACAACCTTCAAGCCTTTGCCAGATGGAGTCACATACACCAGCAGGATATCGTCTTTACGAGTCCTGTCAGCCTTGTCGCCCGTTGCCAGATGCCAACTCTCAAACACCTCGCGCGGATTCTCCACGTGGTCGATATCCATCACCACGAGGCCCGTCAGTCGGGTGGCAGATTGCTTGCGCCAGGCACCAAGCTTTCCAGCCTTAGACTCGGTCTCGTCGAAAGTCGCTTGGAAGATAAAGGCAGGCAGCTTGCGTTTCAGCGATGCCTCGCCCGTCTCACGATACTTGTCAATGTTCTCATTCCATTGCTTCGCCCTGACGAGCGCATAGAACTGCGCTTCGTCAACGGGCAAAGTAGGATTGCTAAAATTCTTCTGATAGCAAAACATTCAGTTAAAAATCTCTGTCGAAGATTAGATAGAATCGATGATATGTTGATCGATCAGGGCCTGTTTGATCAGCTCATTCTCTTCGTCAAACATAGTCAGCTGTTCCTCGAGACTGAGGTCATTCGGAATACTCGAATAGCGCTTATAGCGTCGTAACGAGCCCTTCAGCCAGCCCCAGGGTGTCTTCTTCAACAGCTCATCTTTGAGGCGAAGCCTGCTGAGTCGGTTATACGCCCTGAATGTTAACTTACCTGTGTCCTGATCAATAAAGAGGGCACCTTCCACATGTCTGCCATTCAGAAGTCTTTCCAGCACTTCAATGGCATTTAATACAAATACATACTTCTTCAAATTTAATGATTACTCGAAAAATCGCTTTGCTTCCCACTCACGACGCGTCTCCAGTCCGCGCAGTTTCTTACCACCGGCATAGACCCATCGTTTGAACTCCTGTGTGATGGCGTTCTTGCTCGCGCCTTTACGGATCAGTTTCAGCAGGTCGGAATCTCGCAGGCGGGTAATGCCCAGATTAAAGGCAAACGACACCAGTGCATCCAGCTGCCCCTCCGTCCGTGCCACATCCAGCGCTTTCACTTGCAGTTCCACATTCTGAACGTCCATTTTCAGCAGCTCCACGGCCCATCGTTCAGAGATACGGTCGCCCATGCGCACCCCCTTGGTGTGTCCGTAGCCGATGGTCGGCACTCCCGCCGCATCCTTGTAGGCCTCTAACGAGCGGCCCTCCATCACCATGAGTTGGTGAATCAGAATCTCAGTTGTCTTCATCAATGATCTCCTTTTCTTTATTAGTTGTTATGATACATTCATTAAATTTCTCTCTCAGGTATTTCAGGCTCTTCACCTCTCCTCCACCCACTCCCGCCATCGCCAGTCCCTGGCTCAGATGCCACTCGTCGCACAGTTCCTGACTCTCCACTTGTCGCTGTGTGAGTGTGCAGAGTCGTTCACCCGTTTTCCTGTCGTAGTCCTTATACTGGCACGAGGCACAGCAGATCCTGACCTCTATACCCCATCTGTTTCTATAAGTTCCCATTGGCCATATCGTTCATCGGCAAAACCAGTCCATACTTCTTGTAGAGTCTCATCAGGTGCTTGTGTGAAGGTAAAGTACACATGTCGTCATCCACATAGGTCACCATCATATCGTAGTGTCGCTGCGCCACGGCATGGTTTAATTTCACCCGTTTACCAGTCATCACATAGAGCAGCATCGCATAGATCAGCATCGCCTTGTCGAGCGGGTGGTAGAATTTCAGCAGTCGATCCATCTCCTTTCGATTCTGAGCGTTCAACCACTGGTAGAGCAGTGTCAGCATCATCTTTCCTGCCAATCCGAACTCCTCGTTCATCTCCACCAGGCTCACCTCTTCTGGTCTGACGGGCTTCATGCCTTCTGTCAGATGCTCCATGATCTCTTTCTTCTCTTTTGCACTCAGTGGCTTTGCCACCATCAGCACGTCTTTCTTTAATCTTTTCATTGTCTTATCAAATTTAAAATGTTGTTGTTTCTTGTTTGCGTCGGCAAAGGTAGGCATAAATCAAACACCCCTCCTTTGTTCCCGTATTCCCGTAAAAATCCCGTAATATTCCCGTATCATTCCGTAAGAATCAGCCGTTTTCAGCCCTCAAACTGCTGCATCAGCACATCCCAGAACGTATCACAGAGCGAGGCCATCGGATTGTAGTCCATCTCGAAATAGGCATTCTCAAAGTCACCAGCCTCAAACACCTTATTCATATTCTTAAAGACATTCTCCGTGAGTCTCAGCTTTTCTGGCCAGGATGCTGGCGTGGCATGACAGGCCATCACCAGGAATCCGCATTGCGTCAGTCCGAAGTCAAGTCTGTCTCTCACCACCAAATAGATACCTAACCAGTGATACTTTTTCCTGAACAGCTCAGGATGATTAGCCATCAGGCAGTCCAACCCCTGCTGCAACAGCAGCTCTCTCTCAGGCACCGTCATGTTCTGGTATCTGATGCGCAGGTCGTCGTAGAACTTCTTCTTGGCCATCGTCATGAGCGTCTTCTGCGCCTCCTGCTTAGGCACAGGAATCTTCTCTACGCGATAATAGGCCCTCACCTCGTTCACCAGGTCGATGTAGTCATAAAAGCCATACATCAGTCCATGGGCCATCAGTGTCACCAGGTAATGCTCTGCCAGCGCATAGCTGCCAGCCTTCTTGGCCATGCCCACCAGGGTCTCGTCCTTCATCCTCACCCCGTCATGCCACACGACATCCAATCTCTCTTCCATAACTTCTCACTTCTTAAGTGGTACTGGCCATTCAAAACTCTTCTCAGGTTCCATCCACACATGGATCACCACCCCGGCAAACAGCGCCATACGGCTGTAGTAGAAATACTTCTCCTGTCCCACCGTCAGTTCATAGCCGTTAGGTCTCGATGCCACATTCAGTCTCTCAGGCCAGCGTCTCAGTTGATAGCGTCGGCCGTTCTGCATGCAGTTCTTCTGCTGCAGCTCTTCGTTCGAAAGTCCCACTTCAGGAATGGGTTTCAATACATCTTTTACCATCATTTTAAGTATTATATTAATAATGTACGCACGAGGACTTTCCTCTGCATTGCATTTCCAGGAATGCGCTGCAAAAGTAGATGACCATTATTCCACTGCCAAAAACAAACCGATGTCTGATTTGATGGAGCACCTCAAAACACGCTGAAACCCCAGTGCCCATTGAGTTTCAGAAGAAAACAAAAAAAATTCCACCAACCTCCCAATGGAACGTTAGTGGAACTTTAATGGACGATTTTATATCGGTCAGCCCTTCACCTCATCGATGATCCACGTCGAGAACGGGTAATCCGCCCACTCACTCATATAAGTGGCAAAATTCTTATTCGTGCGCCAGTCAGCTTTCATGATGTTTCGCCCCAGGTTCGCATAAGAATCTTCAATCACCCGAGCTGCTCTCAGACTCCCGATGAAGGCCGCCTTCAACTTGGAGTGCTTGCGTTCATGCCTCCATAGCAGTACAAACGTTCTGCCCGCCTCCGAATCAAAGAATCTGTTCAGGAAGTTCTCGAACCAGTCTTCATCGTACTTCTGATCCGTGCGCACCTGCTTTATGCACTTCATCTGATACAAATCAGTCAGTTCCTTCACAATGGCAAAGTAGTTATTCTCACCCCTCACCATCTCCTTGTGGATCAGACTCAGCTCCATATCCAGATTAAAGATAACTTGAAATTGTTTTTCATCGAATTTTTTACGGTTGTTCACTATATACTGGCCATAGTTCACATAGTTAAACACCAGCATATCACCTCTTTTCTCAGCAAACTGCCTGAATTTGGCATATCTCCTCTTAAACTGATCCGTCAATTCAAAATCGCAGGGCATGTCCTTTGTATCAAGTTCAGGACTCACTTCTTCCACAACTTGCATAGAGGGTTTGCGCGCAAAGTCGAGGATACCCATATTCAGTGCCTTAATCACAGCCTCCCATTGCATCTCTCTCAGTTTGTCCTCAGAGATAGGTTGATATTCATAGAGCTTATTATAGAAACGTCTCACAAAATTCTCATCGAGCTTCTCTTTCTTCTTTCTCATATAGAACTCCTTGAAAACAATCGGATTACAATGCACCTTGGCATTCTCAGCCTCTGCCAGCAACGAATTGAATTGGGCGATCTGACGCTTTAAAATCTGATAAGCCTCTTCATCCCGTATCTCTTCACACAGCTTATCGATAAAAGTCCAGAAAACAGGATGATCATCGTCTTGTTTCGACGACACTTCGAAAGGCTCAATACACTTGGATTGTTTCAGATCTGGGATATAAAAGGTCAGATCACGGTTAGCCTTCGTCAGCATATTGATCAAAGAATGAACCATGTCACTCCTCGTTTCCTTCCTTTTAGTCGGATTTTGGGTGTAGTTGCAGACTAAGACATTGATGTCGTGGATCTTGTCACCCAGATCTGTTGGATGGTAGGGGGAAGCTCCAAGGACAGCTGCCTGAGCTCCCCCCAGTAGAGATCCCTCAATCTCTTCATTGATAAAGTTCATACTGTAGAAATTTAGAATTGGTATTATTATTTTTTATAAGTTGTTTGAAAAGTGGTGCAAAGTTAATCAATCTTCCCGAATCCACCAAACTCTTCTGCTAAAAAGTCCCAAAAACTTTGGTAGTTACAAAATATAGCACTACCTTTGCATCGCAATTAGAAAAACTAGCATTAAATCCATGATACTATGGACGGAAAGTTAGCGATTTTATGAGGAGGAATCATGAGGTGTCAATATGGCGCCTTAATAAAGTAGAAATTTGTTTTTAGTTGATACCCGTCGTGATGACGGTTCTTTATTCATATTTTTTTTAAACTCACAATTCAACAATAGGGGCTCAGCGGAGCCCCATTTTTTATGCCTATACGACACGGTAATTATTCTTACTTGTATTTTGCCAACATTGTTTCTATGACTTTCTTCATTTCTTCTCTCACATACAAGGGCTCCAATACCTCTATCTTTTCCCTATGCCAAAGCAATTGCTGATAGAAATTGTAACAGGGAACCAACCGATACTCAAAGATAGTCCATTCTCCTGACGCTTCAACTTCTTTCTGTGATTCATGGATGGGCAGAGCTTTGATATACTCCACTTGGTTTGCATAGACTTTAATGCGAATTTTTTCTGGTTTCGCATCATCAGAATGGTTGATGCCGAAGCAACCTTCAAAGAAATCATCAATATTGATATCCGACGACGGCAGCATCTTTTCTTCTGTCAGCCTGATGTTATCCATGCGCTCCAATGCAAACAGCGATTGTCCATGATGATGGTTGTCGGGCTCAGCAACCAAGTACCAACGCTGTTCCCAGGTACGCAGGAAATACGGAATCAGCACATGACTCTTTTTCGTATTCTTGTTGAATGAATAGTAGTCACACGCTATACCCTTCTTCTTGTCAATTGCTCCAAGGATTATCTGCACGTTCTCCACTCCAGTGGGGGCTTCTGTCAGCATAATCTTATCTCGATGCTTCAGGGCCAGTTCCGTCATACCCTCTATATGATAGGCTGAAAGCAGATAGTCATAAAGTGAATCATCCTCACCATAAAGTGCCTTGTGACGACGAAGTTCGTATTTACCCGTTCGCTGATTAAAATCGATATAACAAGGGAAGGTCTCTTCGATGTATTCCCTATATCTAAGAAATGTACGAGGCAGGAACTCGTCACCTTCACAAAGTGATGAATACTGGTAATAGTCATTAATCTCTTTCAGGGTCATCGGACCCTTTCGTTCCATGAGGTTAATGAGATAAAGACATTTCTTCAGTTTCGACATATTGGTAATTTTTTGTGCAAATATAATAATAAAACCCGATTCTGCAAAGCAATATTGACTATTTATTTTATCCGATGAAGAAATGACTGTAGCCTTAGCTTCGCATTCTTATTCTTAGAGAGCCAATCCTGGATGGAACCAGGAGCAAAACCAATACATATGATATTACGTTTTCTCTTTTTGCCTAAGTCCAACTTGCACAAGACTGGCTGAGCATCCCAAAACTCTGCACAGGCATCGTTGACAAAAAGATCATAATCTTCCTGAGACATCTCCCATCCACGATAGAAAAGGGCAGCTATAGTAATGTAGGGATTCCGCTTTACATACTCCTGTAATTTCTCACTTTTTACAGACCTTATCTTTTCCAATACCACATCCTGCCAATGAGCCATATCTTCTTCTGACAGATACAATAAGCCTCGAAATTCTGAATAAGAATCCCCATCACCAGTAGTTATCCAATTATCTTTCATAATCAAAATATTATGTTTCCATTTGATCCCAGATTTTCTTATAAACCGTGTCAGAAGTGAAGGGACTAAGCAGCCTTGACGGACGAGTCCTGACACTCCCACACTTCGGACAACGGAGGGGTTGACTTAATGCTGATGCCCCCAATTCAATGTCCGGCCCCCAAAAACGTTTTCCGCACTCTGTGCATTTCATTAATGTAATACCTCTAATCATAATTCTTTCATTATTTCAACCCGTTAAGATCATTTTTCAAGCAATTTGTTAAGGAGCTCTATCTCTTCTTCTTTCAAATCTTTAGAATCTGAGTTTTTAATCTCTTGGATGGCTCTTTCGCCATCTTCAAGCTTTATCCGCTCCCATTGTTCTATAATTTTCTTCGCTTCTTTACTCTCAATAAGATCTTGTACATTTAAACAAAAATCCAGGACAGGATAAGCTCTACGATCTATTAAGATTTCCCCACTATTCTCTATAGCATCCTCAAAAGATTTCCTTAACCATTCAATATGCTCCTTGATATAATTTTCATCGGGCATTGCTATTATTGTACTCTGATCAACCTCAACAAAATATAAAAAACTGCTTTTAAGAATGGTTGTTAGTTCTCTGCTTATATATTCATCGTAGTCATCATTGGGATGCTTTATCCCTTCCAGATTATATTCCTTTCCCTTCAGGATAATCTTGTACTGGCCATCCTGTTCTACTTTGCCCTTGACATCCCGGTATTCATATTCTGTCCATTCACCAGCAAGATCTCTGAGAGAAACGGTCAGGCTATTCCTTTTCGACATGGGATTGCCATTCTCATCAATGCAGATTTTTTCATCTTCCTCTGGCTTCTCTTCTTCAGCCTGGAAATTTACATTCATAAAATCTATAAAGACCCAAGAAAACTCCCTGTTGAATGAGACTCTATGGAAAACTTGCTTGTCCTTAAAGCGTTCTTCCAAAAGCTTTATAAACGCATCAACCTCTTCTTCTTTCACCTTGGGTTTTTCAAAGAAGTAGAAATCAAGTTCAATGAAGTTACTATTGTCAATCATTTCTCTCACCTTGGCACTTTTCTCAATGGCACTATTAAGCTGCTCCATCACAATATTCTGCCAGTTACTCTGCTGTTCCTTAGAAAGTTCGATTCTCCCCCAAGTTGACTCAGAACCCTCAAAGGCCTCATCACCTAATAAAATCCAATTTTTAACCATAATCTACACATTTATATAAGTTATGGCTGCAAAGATAAAAGGAGAGGCAGACATTTTGTGTCCGCCTCTACAAATATATATTTAAATCAACTAAATTTTTTGCTTATAACTAAAGATCATTTTGCTATGAATGCAACATTTACATTTAAGTCATCGAAGCTTACTGCTTTAATCTCTATTTTCTCGAGCATATTGTTCAACTGCTCAATTCTATCCAAGTGTATCAACAACTTATTTTCATCCTGTTCGTCGACAAAACCACTTATTGTTTCCTTAAACCACATCAACGCACCCTTGATAATCCACTCAATACCGAAGCCCGCCTGATAATGCAACATGATGTCATTTCCTGTTACCTGATCAACAGAAATATTGACTGTTGCATCTTTGATTACCACCTTCTTTGTGACACTCATAGTTTTCTCATCGACAAACCCCAGCTTAACCTCCTGGTCGTACTTCTTCATCAAGAATGCCTCCAGTTCCTTGTAAGGTATTTGTAACTTCATATTCATTCCGATTGATTCCTGACGGCTCACAACCATCATACTTTTGCCTATATTCTGCTTCTTGGTTTCTGACTTATTCAGCGTAGCCAAATCTTTAACCTTTGAAACGTAGTCGGCTATCATCTGTTTATAATCCGATTCACTCAACGGATGCGTCTCAGTCCAGGTCTTACCACACTTAGGGCATTCGTATTCAACCTGAATATCCTTGTATATCCACTTCTCAAGCTCATCACCCCACTTCTCCATATCAGTTCGCAAAAGTCGCAAGACGATTTCCTTTGAAGCCTTCCAGATCA